>ERZ773010.546-NODE-546-length-26081-cov-14.367287_pt1 | contig 26081 bp, 20 predicted proteins | sample MGYA00580842_ERZ773010 | MGnify/ENA primary metagenome ERZ773010 (study PRJEB29015, sample SAMEA2737982) | human oral metagenome | biome: human oral; feature: human-associated habitat; material: dental | place: China | collected 2107 ...
TCTTGCCGATGGGGGTCTGGTCCACTTCCAGCACGCGCTGGATGCCCTGCCAGCCCTGCAGGGCCTGGCAGTGGGGGAGCTTGCCGCGCTCGCCGGCCAGCTTGCGCTGCAGGGCGTCCAGCAGCACGTCGCGGGCGAAGGTGGACTTGCCGGAGCCGGAGACGCCGGTGACGACGGTGAGACGCTTGAGCGGGATGCGGGCGGAGGCGTCCTTCAGGTTGTGCAGGTGGGCACCCAGCAGGTGCAGGGCGGGGGTGTCGTCGTCGACGGGGCGACGGGCGGCATCGGGCAGGGCGGGCGGATGGGCCAGATAGCGGCCGGTGAGGCTGGCCGGGTTGGCCTCCACTTCGGCCAGGGTGCCGCTGGCGATGATCTGGCCGCCCAGGCGGCCGGCGCCGGGGCCGATGTCGATCAGGTGATCGGCGCGGGCGATGGTCTCTTCGTCGTGTTCGACGACCAGCAGGGTGTTGCCCTTGTGGCGCAGCTTGTCCAGGGTCTGCAGCAGCAGGCGGTTGTCGCGCGGGTGCAGGCCGATGGTGGGTTCGTCCAGCACGTAGCAGACGCCCTGCAGGTTGGAGCCGAGCTGGCCGGCCAGGCGGATGCGCTGGGCCTCGCCACCGGACAGGGTGGGGGCGGAGCGGTCGAGCGTGAGGTAGCCCAGGCCTACATCGATGAGGAAGGCCAGGCGGTTGCGAATCTCGTCCAGGATGCCGGCGGCGATGTCGGTCTGGCGGCGGTCGAAGCCCTTGGCCACGGTGTCGACCCACTGGCGGGCCTGCAGGACGGACTGGGCGGTGACATCGGCGATGGACTGGCCGCCGACGCGCACGTTCAGGGCCACGGGGTTGAGGCGCTGGCCATGGCAGACGGGGCAGGGATCATCGCTGTAGGTGACGCCGGCATCGGTCTCGCCTTCCAGACCCGGGGTGAGTTCATCCTTCTTGATGCGGCCGATGATGGCCAGGCCGGTGCCCAGGCAGCCGGGGCACCAGCCCTGCCGCGCGTTGAACGAGAAGGTGCGCGGATCCAGCTCAGGGTAGCTGGTGCCGCAGTGGCTGCAGGCGCGCTTGGTGCTGAAGAGGACGGTGTTCAGACTCGCGTCCAGGTCGGTCTTCAGGCGATCCACGTCTTCCAGCAGCATGACCACGCCCTTGCCGTGCTGCAGGGTGGCCAGCAGCTGGGTGCGTAGCTCGGTCTCGTGGGCGGGACTGATGGTCAGGTCGGCCACCGGCAGTTCGATGTTGTGCTCGATGTAGCGGTCGATACGCGGGAAGCCCTGGGTGGGCAGGAACTTGCCGTCCACGCGCAGCATGGGGTAGCCCTTGCCGTGAGCCCATTTGGCCAGGTCGGTGTAGACGCCCTTGCGGCCCACGACCAGCGGGGCCAGCAGGCCCACCTGGCGGCCGCGGTAGTCGCGCAGGATGCGGGCGGCGATGCTGTCGAAGGACTGCGGCTCGATGGGGGTTCCGTCGTTGGGACAGTACTGGGTGCCCAGCTTCTGGAACAGCAGTCGCAGGAAGTGGTGGATCTCGGTGAGGGTGGCGACGGTGCTCTTGCGGCCACCGCGGCTGGTGCGCTGCTCGATGGCGACGGTGGGCGGGATGCCGTAGATGCCGTCCACATCGGGCCGCGAGGCAGGCTGGACGAACTGGCGGGCGTAGGCGTTGAGCGATTCGAGGTAGCGGCGCTGGCCTTCGCCGAAGACGACATCGAAGGCCAGGGTGGACTTGCCGCTGCCCGAGACACCGGTGATGACGGTGAGCCGGTCGCGCGGGATGTCCACGTCGATGTTCTTCAGGTTGTGTTCGCGGGCACCGTGCACGAGGATGGCGCTGCTGGCGCGGTCGCGCAGCGATCCGGCCTGCCAGGCGGGCGTGGGCTCCTGGACTGTGTGGGCCGTCTGTGGCGCCGTGGCCTGGCGGGACAGGCGCTCCAGCTCGGCCTGGTGGGTGGCCAGTGCTGCACCCGTGAAGGAGGCCGGGTTGGCGGCGACGTCCGGTGGGGTGCCGGTGGCGACGATGCGCCCGCCGTGATCGCCACCGCCGGGGCCCAGGTCGATGAGCCAGTCCGCAGCGTCGATGAGGTCAAGGTTGTGCTCGATGACCAGCACGGAGTGACCGGCGGCCTGTAGCGAGCGCAGGGCGCGCAGCAGTCGGGCGATGTCGTCGAAGTGCAGGCCGGTGGTGGGTTCGTCGAACAGGTACAGCGTGCCGCCAGTGGCGAGGCGACCGCTTCGGGCGCCGCGCTTGCGGGCCTGTTCGGCGGCTTCGGCCAGGAAGCCGGCCAGCTTCAGGCGCTGGGCCTCGCCGCCCGACAGAGTGGGCACGGGCTGGCCAAGCTTCAGGTAGTCGAGACCGACCTCGACCAGCGGCTGCAGGCGGCGCTGGATCTCGGGGGTGGCGCTGAAGAAGTCGGCGGCCTGGCGCACGGTCATTTCCAGCACGTCGACGATGGAGGCCTCCACCGGGCGGGCCATGGCAGTGCCGTCGCTGCGGCCGCGGATGCGCACGTCCTGGATCTCGGGGCGGAAGCGCCGGCCGTCGCAGTCGGGGCAGCGCAGGTACACGTCGGACAGGAACTGCATCTCGACGTGCTCGAAGCCGTTGCCGCCGCAGGTGGGGCAGCGGCCGTCACCGCTGTTGAAGCTGAAGACGCCGGCGGTGTAGCCGCGCTCGCGGGCCAGTTCGGTGGCGGCAAACTGCTTGCGGATCAGGTCGAAGGCGCCGACGTAGCTGACCGGGTTGCTGCGGGTGGTCTTGCCGATGGGGGACTGGTCGACGAAGACCACGCCGTCGATCTGGCGGGCGCCGACGAGGCGCCTGAATTCCCCGGGAGCCTCGGTAGGCAGGCCCTGCTCCTTCAGCAGGGCGGGCAGCAGCACGTCCTGCATGAGGGTGGACTTGCCGCTGCCGGAGACGCCGGTCAGGCAGACGAGCCGTCCCAGCGGGATGTCCACGTCGATGCCTTTGAGGTTGTGGGCGGTGACGCCTTCAAGCCGCAGGCGCGGGGTATCGTCGGTGACGGGTTCGCGATGGCCGGAGGAGACGTGCTTGCGGCGGGCCAGGTAGTCGGCGGTGAGGGTCTGGGCGGCAGGCAGCCGGCTGGCCGGGCCGTCGAAGACGATCTGGCCGCCCCGTTCGCCCGGGCCCGGGCCGATGTCGATGATGCGCTCGGCGGCGAACATCACCTGCGGGTCGTGCTCGACCACCACCAGCGAATTGCCGGCGTCGCGCAGCCGCTGCATGATGGCGATGATGCGGTCCATGTCGCGCGGGTGCAGGCCGATGGAGGGCTCATCGAGGATGAAGAGCGTGTTGACCAGCGAGGTGCCCAGCGCGGTGGTAAGGTTGATGCGCTGCACTTCGCCGCCGGAGAGCGTGCGCGACTGGCGGTCGAGCGTGAGGTAGTCCAGGCCCACGTCGCTCAGGAAGCGCAGCCGGGTGCGGATCTCGGTCATCAGCAGCTCGGTGGCCTCGTCCAGCGGGGCGGGCAGGTGCAGGCCGGCCATCAGCCGGTTCAGCCGGTCGATGGGCAGCAGCATGAGGTCGTGCAGGGTCAGGCCCGGCAGGGCGTCGAGCTGTGCGTCGGTCCACTGCGTGCCCATGGGGCGAAAGCGCCGATAGCTTCCCGCGCTTTCCGCGTGGGTATCGACACCGGCCGGATCGTTTGAAGATGCGCTGCTGGACGAGGGCTGATTGGCCGGGGCGGTTCCGTTTTCGTCGGCGACCGGGGCGAAGGCCTGCCGGGCGTCTTCTTCGTTGCCCACGCGCCAGAGCAGGGCTTCAGGCTTGAGGCGGGCACCTTCGCAGGCAGGGCACGGGGTGTAGGAGCGGTACTTGGACAGCAGCACCCGGATGTGCATCTTGTAGGCCTTGCTTTCCAGCCAGCCGAAGAAGTTGCGGATGCCGTACCACTGCCGTTTCCAGTCGCCGCTCCAGTCGGGCGCACCTTCGATGACCCAGCGCCGGTCGGCTTCGGACAGGTCCGACCAGGGGCTGTCCAGATCGATGCCGGCCTTGCGGCCGTACTTCATCAGTTCGTCCTGGGCCTCCTTGAAGCTGGGCGTCTGCCAGGGCTTGACGGCGCCTTCGGCCAGCGACTTGGACGGATCGGGGATGACCAGGCCGAGGTCCAGACCGATGACGCGACCGAAACCCTTGCAGGTGTCGCAGGCGCCCAGCGGCGAGTTGAACGAGAACAGGCTGGGCGTGGGCGCGTGATAGGCGATGTCGCAGGTGGCGCAGGCGAACTGCGTGCTGAAGTGCCAGCGGGCCAGCTCGTGGCCCTCGGCGTCCTGGGCGATGACGGCCAGACGGCCATGGCCGCGGTCCAGGGCGGCTTCCAGGCTGCCCGCCAGCCGGTCATCGGGCACGCTGCTGGCGCGGAACCGGTCGGCCACGACGGTGAGGCGGACGGGGTGATCGTGTATCAGCGGGGTGTCGTCGGCGCCGGCTGCCGTGGCGGTGTCGGTGCCATCCGGGACGGAGGCCTGGGAGGTGAGGGGGCTGGCGTCTGCCTTGGCAGCCGCGGCGCGGGTCGTCTTGTCGGCTTGGGTGCGCTTCCCGGTCTTGGCGGCCTTGTCGCTCGTGGCCTTGCCCGCCTTGCGCTTGCCGGTCTTGCTGGTGGTTTCCTCGCTCTCGGCGGGGTTGGGCAGATCCTCGCGCTGGTGGATGCGGGTGTAGCCCTGGGCCTGCAGCTGGGCGATGACTTCCCGTTCGTCGAAGCCGGCCGGCACCAGAACCGGGAAGGTGACGTAGAGGCGGGGATCCTCCAGCGCGGCGGCCCGCTGGCGCACGGCGGTGGCGATGCTGGTCACGTCGTCGACCCGGACCGGCTGGGCGCACTGCCGGCAGTACAGGGTGGCGGCATGGGCCATCAGCAGCTTCAGATGGTCGTTCAGCTCGGTCATCGTGCCGACCGTGGAGCGCGAGGTGCGCACCGGGTTGGTCTGGTCGATGGCGATGGCCGGTGGCACGCCGTCGATGCTGTCGACCTGGGGACGGTCCATCCGGTCGAGGAACTGGCGGGCGTAGGCCGAGAAGGTCTCGACATAGCGACGCTGGCCCTCGGCATAGAGGGTGTCGAAGACCAGCGAGGACTTGCCGCTGCCCGAGACGCCGGTGACCACCACCAGCTGGCCAGTGGGGATGTCCAGATCCAGCCCCTTCAGGTTGTTCTGCCGGGCGCCGCGGATGCGGATGGGCACCTGCGGGGTGGCGTGGGCGGCAACGGCTGATGGGGAATGGGCGGGGGTGGCGGAGGTGCTCACGGTGCGACGGGGACAAGGCGGAGAAGACGGGCGGGCGGTGGCGTGCCGACACGCGGACAGCCTGCAGAAAGAGGAGACTGGCCCGATCGACATGGCGTCGGGCATCGGGTTTCTCAATGGTAGTGGATCGCGGAGGGCGAGTCGCTTCCGGGGGCGCGTAGGGGCAGAGCGGGCCCCTGGGGATTCGCTGAAGTCCATGCCTGACGTGCGACGGACGCGAGGACTTGTGCGGCGGATACCCTAGAATGGCAGGACATCATCACCACGAGGAGATCGTCATGGCCCTTCCCATTTCCACCCCCAATGCTCCGGCCGCGCTGGGCCCCTATTCACAGGCGGTTCGTGCCGGCGACACGGTGTATCTGTCCGGTCAGATCCCGCTTGATCCCAAGACCGGCGAGCTGGTCGAGGGCGGCTTCGAGGCGCAGGTTCATCAGGCGTTTCGCAACCTGAAGGCCGTGGTGGAGGCTGCAGGCGGCCACCTGGGTCAGGTGGTGCGGCTGGGGCTGTTCCTGACGGATCTGAAGCAGTTCGCCACCGTCAACAGCATCATGGCCGAGTATTTCCATGCGCCGTATCCGGCACGTTCCACCGTCCAGGTGGCGGCGCTGCCCAAGGGCGCACCTTTCGAGGTGGAAGCCACGCTGGTGCTGGCGTGAGGCTTTTCCGGTCGGCGCGGCACGCGCGATGAAGAACGTGCGAAAGGCAGGCGCCGCCGTGGAGGGCGCAGAAGCATCGGGCAAGGAGGCTGCTGGCGGGCACACCGCCAAGGGGGCAGCCAAGGCGTCGTCCGGCCGCCGCTCGGCGGCTTCGCTGCTGGCCCGGCTGGGGCTGCACGGGCCGGACGACCTGGTGCTGCACCTGCCGCTGCGCTACGAGGACGAGACCCGGCTGGTGCCGATCGGCTCGCTGGTGCATGGCAGTTCGGCCCAGATCCAGGCTACCGTCACCCGCGCCGAAGTGACGCGGGGCCGACGTGCACTGCAGGTCTGGGTGAACGACGGTACCGGCGAGCTGCAGCTGCGCTTCCTGCATTTCTATCCGTCCCAGCTGACGCAGTTGCAGCCGGGGCGGCTGGTGCGTGCCTATGGCGAGCTGCGGGTGGGGCTGTTTGGCCGCGAGATGGTGCATCCGCGCTACCGGATGGTGAGCGAGGACACGCCGCTGCCCGACCGGCTGACGCCTGTGTATCCCACCGTGGCCGGCCTGGGCCAGGCCACGCTGCGCCGCGAGATCGACCGGGCGCTGGCCGATTGCCGCTGGCAGGACACGCTGCCGCCGACGTTGCTGACGGCGCTGATGTCGGGTTCTGGCGACGGAAAGCCGGCATCGGGACGGCCGGGCGCGGACCCGGTGGCGTCATTGCTGGTGGGGCTTCCGCCGCTGCTGGAATCGCTGCGGCTCATCCATCATCCGCCGCCGGGGACTGATCTGGACGCTTTGCTGGAGCGGCGCACGCCGGCCTGCCAGCGCATCGTCCTGGAAGAGCTGGTGGCGCAGCAGCTGTCGCTGCGACGGGCGCGCCAGCTGCGGGCGGGCCAGCGGGGGCAGCCGCTGGCGAATCGCGACGGTGAGGCAGCACTGCTGGCCTCGCTGCCGTTTGCGCTCACCGGTGCGCAGCGCCGGGTATGTGACGAGATCGCGGCCGATCTGGCGCGGCAGCAGCCCATGAACCGGCTGCTGCAGGGCGACGTGGGCAGCGGCAAGACGGTCATTGCCGCATTGGCGGCGATGGTGGCGGTGGGTTCGGGCTGGCAGGCCACGCTGATGGCCCCGACCGAGATCCTGGCGCGACAGCACTATGAGCGGCTCTCACCCTGGCTGGAGCCGCTGGGCGTGCGGGTGGGCTGGCTGGCCGGTTCGCTGGGGGCAGCCGCCAAGCGCCGGGTGAAGCAGGCGGTGGCCGCCGGCGAGGTGGACGTGCTGATCGGCACGCATGCGCTGATCGAGGATTCGGTGGTCTTTCCCAGGCTGGCGCTGGCCATCGTGGACGAGCAGCACCGCTTCGGCGTGGCGCAGCGGCTGGCGCTGCGCGGGGAGGGCCGTTTCCTGCCGCACCAGCTGATGATGACGGCGACGCCGATTCCGCGCACGTTGGCGATGACCTTCTATGCCGATCTGGACGTGTCGGTGATCGACGAGCTGCCGCCGGGGCGCCAGCCGGTGACGACCAAGCTGATTGCCGATTCGCGGCGCGATCAGGTGGTGGAGAACGTGGGGCGCTGGGTGGCCGAGGGACGGCAGGCCTACTGGGTCTGCCCGCTGGTGGAAGAGTCCGAGGCCCTGGACCTGCAGAACGCCATCGACACGTGCGAGCAGCTGCAGGCGGCGCTGCCGCAGGTGCGTACCGGTCTGGTGCATGGCCGGCTGTCGGCGGCCGAGAAGGACGAGGTGATGGCGGCCTTCAAGGCCGGCGAGATCGACCTGCTGGTGGCCACCACGGTGATCGAGGTGGGGGTGGACGTGCCCAACGCCAGCCTGATGGTGATCGAGCACGCCGAGCGCTTCGGCCTGTCGCAGCTGCATCAGCTGCGCGGCCGCGTGGGGCGGGGCACGGCGCAGAGCCTGTGCGTGCTGCTGTACCGCCATCCGCCGGGGGCCATCGCCCGCGAGCGGCTGGCCACGATGCGCCAGACGCAGGACGGCTTCGAGATCGCGCGGCGCGATCTGGAGCTGCGCGGTCCGGGCGAGCTGCTGGGCGCCCGTCAGTCGGGGGCGATGCTGCTGCGCTTTGCCGACCTGGGGCGGGATGCGCCGCTGGTGGACATTGCCCATGCCCTGTCGGAGCGGCTGCTGGAAGCGCGCCCGGACGTGGTGGAAGCGCATCTGGACCGCTGGCTGCGGCGGCGCGAGCGCTTCCTGGATGCTTGAGCGGCCTGCCGCACGGCATTGAGGCCGGTTTTTGCGGGTGGGCTTTCCGTCGTGCGGTCGGCCGGAAGCCGACGGAATGTGGAGCGTTCGGTGCCCAGTCTGAGATAGAATTCTTCTATGACTTTGACTGAACTGAAATACATCGTGGCCGTGGCCCGCGAGCGACACTTCGGCCGGGCGGCCGAGGCCTGCTTCGTGAGCCAGCCCACCCTGTCGGTGGCCATCAAGAAGCTGGAAGACGAGCTGGAAGTGCAGCTCTTCGAGCGCGGGAATGTGGAGGTGAGCGTTACCCCCGTGGGCGAGCGCATCGTCGAGCAGGCTCAGCGCGTGCTGGAAGAGTCCGCCACCATCCGCGAGATCGCCAAGGAAGGCAAGGATCCCCGCCATGGGCCGCTGCGCCTGGGCGTCATCCACACCATCGGTCCCTACCTGCTGCCCCGTCTGGTACCGGCCATGCTGAAGGCCGTGCCCGGCATGCCGCTGCTGCTGCAGGAAGGGCTGACGGCCAAGCTGCTGGAGGCGCTGAAGCTGGGCGAGATCGACGTGGCCGTGGTGGCCGAGCCGATGCCGGTGCCGGGCGTGATGTCTTGGCCGGTCTATGACGAGCCCTTCGTGGTCGTGGTGCCCACCAAGCATCCGTGGGCGGCGCGTCCGTCGGTGGATTCGACCGAGCTGAAGGACGAGACGATGCTGCTGCTGGGCGCGGGCCACTGCTTCCGCGACCAGGTGCTGAAGGTCTGCCCGGAGCTGTCGCGCTATTCGCAGACCAGCACGGCCGGCATCCAGAAGACCTTCGAGGGGTCGTCGCTGGAGACCATCCGCCACATGGTGGCCTCGGGCATCGGCATCACCGTGCTGCCCTGGACCGCTATGCCGGCCGGCATCGAGCCCGGGGTGGAAGGCAAGAACAATGACGGCCTGCTGACCTACGTCCCCTTCGAGAAGACGCCGCCCGTGCGTCAAGTAATGCTGGTCTGGCGCAAGAGCTTCGGTCGGGTGGAGGCGGTGGAAGAACTGCACGACTGCCTGGTGAAGCTGGAGCAGCCCGGCGTCATCCCGCTGGACGTGCCCGCGCCGCTGTCGCTGATGACGGTGCCGGTCTGATGACGGCACGGAACACACCGGGCGCGGTGCCAGCGGGTGCCGCCCGGGAGGATGAAAGGGGCGCGGACGCAGCACAGCGGCGCGTGCTGGATGCAGGTGTCGATCGGGTGGATGGCCTCGGGTTGATGGCCGACGGCACGTCCATTCTCGACCAGGTCGGCAATACCCCGCTGGTGGCGCTGTCGCGCCTTGTGGATCCAGCCGTGCAGGCGGCTGGCGTCCGCGTGCTGGCCAAGCTGGAAGGCAACAATCCGGCCGGTTCCGTGAAGGATCGGCCGGCGCTGGCGATGATCACGGCAGCTGAGGCGCGTGGCGAGATCCGGCCCGGTGACACGCTGATCGAGGCCACGTCCGGCAATACCGGCATCGCGCTGGCCATGGTGGCGGCGGTGAAGGGGTACCGGATGGTGCTGATCATGCCCGAGACCCAGAGCCTGGAACGCCGCCAGTCGATGCAGGCCTACGGGGCCGAGCTGGTGCTGGTCTCGAAGGAAGAGGGCATGGAGGGCGCGCGCGATCTGGCGCTGGCCATGCAGGCCGAGGGGCGTGGCCGGGTGCTGGACCAGTTCTCCAACGACGACAACTGGCGGGCGCACTATCGCAGTACCGGTCCGGAAATCTGGCGGCAGACGGCAGGCCACGTCACGCACTTCGTCTCGGCCATGGGTACGACCGGCACCATCACGGGCGTGTCGCGTTTCCTGAAAGAGCAGCGTGAGGCCATCCGGATCATCGGCGCCCAGCCGGCAGAAGGCGCATCGATCGCCGGCATCCGCGCCTGGCCGCCGGGCTACGAGCCCGCCATCCGGGCGCAGGCCCGCATCGACCGGGTGGAGGAAGTGAGCCAGCAGGCAGCCGAGGAGATGACGCGCCGGCTGGCGAGGGAAGAGGGCATCTTCTGCGGCGTGTCGTCGGGCGGTGCGGCGGTGATTGCACTGCGGGTGGCCGAGCAGCTGGCGGCGGAGCGGTCTGCGGCAGCACGGCAGGCTCCTACGTCAGACGGGGTTCCCGCTCCCGGCACGGTGGAACCGGCCACCGTGGTGTTCATTGTCTGCGACCGTGGCGACCGCTATCTGTCGACGGCGCTGTTCGCCAGCTGATCAGCCCTCATGCGGCTGCCCGCACCAGCACTGCCAGGCGCGGTGGGCCGCCTGCCCGTTAGCAGCCGGATCGACGCCGAACAGGCCCGGTGCGGGCTGGCCGTGGTCGTGCGGAAGCACCAGATAGCAGGTGCGCCGATCCACCGCCAGGCCCACCTGTGCACCGTGCGGCAGCGTCAGCGTGGTGGGTTCGTGGCCGAAGGGCAGGCCGGTGATCAGCGGCGTGGGCGTCTGCGTGCGCAGCCACTGCCAGACCTTCTTCATCGTGTAGCGATCGCCTTCGGCCTGCTTCCAGCTGAAATGGCCCAGCAGCACGGCACGCTGGCGGTCCAGTACGCCGGTGTGCAGCAGCTGGGTCATCAGCCGCTCCACGCGGTAGGGGTGCTCGTTGACCTCTTCCAGGAACAGGATGCCGCCGTCGATGCGCGGAAAGAGCGAGGTGCCCAGCAGCGAGCAGACCATGCTGAGGTTCCCGCCCCAGAGCGTGCCTTCGGCCTCGAAGCCCGAGGGCGCGCCTTCACCCCGAAAGCCCACCAGTTCCAGCCGGCCCGACAGGGCGTCGGCCAGCGTTTCCAGCGTGGTGGGGTCCACGTCGGCCGGGTCGGCGGCGTCGAAATGCGAGACCAGCGCAGGGCCAGCCCAGGTGGTGGCGCCTGTCCGGGCCAGCATGGCCAGGTGGAAGGCGGTGAAGTCCGAGAAGCCCAGCCATTTCTTGCCGCTGGCAGCCAGACGCTCGAAGTCCAGCTTTTCCAGGTAGCGGGTGATGCCGTAGCCGCCCCGGCTGGTCATGATGGTCGGGGCGCCGGACTCCATGGCCCGCTGGAAGGCCTGCAGGCGCGTCTCGTCGTCACCGGCAAAGCGCTGCTGGTGGGTGGCCAGCGCCTTCGGGTCCAGCGCCAGCCGAAAGCCCTGGCGCTGCAGCAGCCGGCGTGCCCGCTGCACGCGGCTGCGGTCGGCAATCGCCCCGGAAGGGGAGATGACGTAGACGTCGCGGGCGTGGGGGGGAAGGTCCAGCGGACCAGCAGGCAGGTCGGAGGAACTGGGTGCGGAGGCAGGGCTTGGCACGGGGGAGGATCGTCCATGAACGGGCATGAGGCCGGCTATCTTAACGCCGCTGCCCGTGGCCGTGTCCCCGATGCTCAGGGCGAGGGCGTCTTCTGTGGCAGCGTGGGCTGGTTGGGCAGCTCCAGCTGCGGCGCACCCAGCGTGCCGGCATGGCGCTGGTGCAGCACTTCGGCCAGCTCGGTCACGGCCATGGCGTAGAAGAACGAGCGGTTGTAGCGGGTGATGGCGTAGAAGTTGCCGGTGCCGATGACGTAGCTGGGCGGGTTGGCGCCGTTGGGCAGGTCCACCAGCATCAGCGGCTGGTCGGCCGGCAGCGACAACGGGCTGGCGATGCCGGCGGCGCGCAGGTCGGCGATGCTCAGCTCAGGCTTCGGGCCGCGGGCCAGCAGCGAGGCGGGGTCGGCATTCTCGGCCAGCGTGACGGGGTAGTAGAGGTCATGGTCCTTCTGCCAGCCGTGGATGGCCAGGAAGCGCGCCACGCTGCCGATGGCATCGACCGGGCTGTTGACCAGATCGATGCGGCCATCGCCGTCGAAGTCGGTGGCATAGCTGCGGATGCTGCCGGGCATGAACTGCGGGGTGCCGATGGCGCCTGCGTAGGAGCCCCGGGGCGTCAGCGGATCCAGGCCGTTCTCGCGGCAGTACAGCAGGAACTGCTCCAGCTCCTTGCGGAAGTAGGCGGCGCGCGGAGGAAAGTCGAAGGCCAGCGTGGAGAGCGCCTGGATGGTGGGGAATTTTCCGGTGTTGCGACCGTAGAGGGTTTCCACGCCGATGATGGCGACGATGATCTCGGCAGGCACGCCATGTTCCTGCGTGGCGCGTTCCAGTGCGCCGGCATGCTGCTCCCAGAACTTCAGGCCGCCGTCGATGCGCACCGGCTGCAGGAAGCGGGCCCGATAGGTCTGCCAGTCAGGCAGCTTGGGGGCCGGGGGCGGTGTGGTGGGGGCTGCGCCTGCGGGCGTGGCGTCACCGGCCGGGGCTGGCACGGGGGGCGGCGGAGGCGGGGGCGCCATCAGCGCCAGCGTGCGCGCGTTGGGGCTGACCTGCGCGAACAGTGCCAGCAGGGCGTCGCGGTCGAAGCCGTGGCGCTCGGCCATCTCGCTCACGAAGGCCTTCACGTCCAGATGTTCGGCGTAGTTGCCGGGAACGGGCTGGGGGCCGCTGGCTGCGGCAGCTGCGCTGGCAGCCGTTGCTGCGGATGCCGCCGTGGCTGACGTGGCGGTGGCCTTGGACGCGGCTTTGGGGACGGGCTGTGTCCGGGCCGCTTTCCTGACGGCGTGTCCTCGGGATGCACCGGCCCGGGCCTTCGCTGTCGCGGGCTTCGTTGAAGCCTGAGTGGAACGGGATGCCTTGGCGGCCTTGTTCTGTCCGGCCTTCTTGCTGCCTGTGGTCGAGCCTGCCGTGTGCTTCTCTTTCGTGAGTGCTGCCTTGCGCGCCGATACGGTCTTTGTCGCTTCCTGGGTCGCAGGGGCCGCCAGGGCGACAGATGCGGTGCCCAGCAGGGCAAGGCTCAGGCAGAGGGCGGCGAACCGCGGGGCGGGGGGCGTGATGGCAGGCATGACAGACGGGCGGGTGCGGGTGAAACAGGGCGGGTCGGGGCCGGTTGGCAGAGGGCTGGCGACCGGATTCCTGCGGCTCGCCTTCCCTCAGGGCCGGAAGGCCCGCACCAGCCCGCGCAGCTGGGCCAGCAATTCGGCCGGGCCGGGTTCGGGATCGTAGCGCATCCGGTTGTAGGTGGCGACGATATCGTGTGCCAGCGCGGCATTGTCGGCATCGAGCAGACGCTCGACGCGGTAGAGGAACTGGTTGGCTGTTTCCTGCGGTATGCGGTCGGCGCCGATGGCCGCCAGTTTCTGGCAGAAGTCGTCGAAGGCCCGCTCCACCGGGTCGCGGGGCTGGCGGGCACGCAGGGTGAACAGCGCCGTGACGGCCAGCGCCAGCGCCAGAGCACCCGCCAGGATGCCCGCCAGTGTCTGCCAGCCATCGGTGCCCAGGCCCAGGCGGTCCAGCAGGCGGCGCTGGCTGTTGCGGTCGTAGGACAGCAGCCACAGGTTCCAGTGGTGGGTGATGCCGTCCAGGCTCAGCGTCCACCGGCGGGTCAGGTCCGAGGCGGTGCGTGCCAGCGCGTCCTGCTGCTGGGCGCGAAGCGACTGCAGGTTGCCCTGCTCGATGCGTTCGGGAGCGACGGCGGCCGTGGGGTCGGCGCGCAGCCAGCCTTCCTTCGGATGCCAGATCTCGGCCCAGGCGTGGGCGTTGGCCTGGCGGACGATCCAGTAGTCATCCTGCGCATGGTGCTCGGCGCCCTGGTAGCCGGTCACCACGCGGGCGGGCACGCCCATGGCGCGCATCATGAAGACGAAGGCGCTGCTGTAGTGCTCGCAGAAGCCTGCCCGGCTCTCGAACAGGAATTCGTCGATGCTGTCCTTGCCCAGCTTGGGGGGCGACAGCGTGTAGTGGAAGGGCTCTTCGCGGATCCAGCGCAGCACGTGGGCGGCCAGCACGTTGGGGTCGTCGCCCAGCTGCTGGCGCCACTGTCGGGCCAGCGCCAGGGCACGCGGGTTGAAGCCCGGCGGCAGTTGCAGCCAGTGGTGCAGGCTGTGCTCGGTCTCGTTCAGCCCCGTCCAGGAGCCGGGGCGCGACTGCGCCACAAAGCGCATCCGTTCGGTCAGCGGTGATTGCCGCACCCATTCCATCGTGGGCAGCACGGCGGTGGGTTCATCGCCCACCTCCGGGGTCTGGGTGATGGTGTCCAGCCCCAGCAGCCAGCGGTTGTTGCCCGGCTCTCGCGTGATGGTGTATTGCCACGTGGCCGATCCCTGCGGCACGCGCACCTGGGGTGGCGGCAGGCTGCGCTCGGCCGAGGGGGGCAGAGCTGTCCAGCGCCGGCCGTCAAAGTGGCCGAAGCTGGGGCCGCGCCAGTACATGTCGCTGGGGGCAGGCGCATCGCCCTGGAATTCCACCCGCATCACGACTTCATTGGATTCGGCCAGCTTCGAGAAGTCGCCGGGGGCCATCGAATCCGACAGGCCGGTGGTGCTGGCGTCCTGCTGGTTCTGGTTGCCCCACAGCGGCCCGCTCGGACGCGGGAACAGCACGAACAGGATGATGGCCAGCGGCAGGGCCTGCAACAGCAGCACGACGGCCTGGCGCAGCCGGGTACGCAGCGGTACCTCGGCTTGCTGGTACTGGATGGTGAGCAGCACGGCCAGCAGCGCCGGAATGGCCAGCAGCGTCCAGGCGCCCATCAGGATGCTCTGGGAGTGCAGATAGGCGGCCAGCAGCAGGAAGAAGCCCAGGAAGACGGTGATGTAGAAGTCGCGCCGGGTGCGCATTTCCAGAAGCTTCAGCCCCAGAAAGAGCACCACCAGCGCCACGCCCGCTTCCTGCCCCACCAGGGTGCGGAACTGGGCGTAGACCGCGCCCACCACGGCCAGACTGGCCAGGATGCGGATCCAGCGTCCCGGCAGGGGCCGGCCGGAAACGAGCAGGCCCAGCCGCCAGGCAAACAGGATGGCAAAGCCCGCCGTGCACCAGAAGGGCAGGTACAGGGCATGAGGCAGGACGGCCAGCAGCGTCACGGCCAGCAGGAAGAGCGTGTCGCGCCGGTCGCGTTCCCAGGTGCCGCCCAGGCGACCGCCCAGCGCGCGCAACGAGGGGCGCAGGCGCGGGTTCAGGGTGGCGTGTTCCTGGCTGCCGTGTGTTGGCGCGTCCGGATTCCGTGATCCACGGCCCGCGCTGCTGCCGGGGGCTGCCGTGAACGGCCTGGCAGGCTGCGGCCTGTGTGGGGCCTGGCTCATGATGCGGGGGCCTCACCGAAGCGGGCCAGGGCTTCCAGGCAGGCGGCGCGCTGCTTGGGGCCCCGGTCGGTGGTGAAATGGCGGCGCGGCAGCTTCAGCGCATAGGGCTGCTCGGCCTGTTCGGCCAGTTCGATCCAGCTTGTCAGCCGCGACAGGCGTGCTTCTTCGTCCAGACCCGGCGGAAGCTGCTCCCAGTCGAACACCAGCTCGCCGCCTTCGCCACCGTCGGAGAATTCCCGGGTCTGGGGCAGACCCTGGGGGTGACGGGCCATGGCGCGCCAGGCCAGCCGCCGGATCGAATCGCCGGGGCGGTAGGGGCGCAGGTGGCTGAAATCGTCGCCGCCATGCTGATGCTGCTCGGCATGGCCGGTGGGATCATGGGACTGGGGCAGGGGGCTGGGCGGATTCTCGGGGGTCGGCCAGGCCAGCACGCCGGCGGCCGGATACCACAGCGTCCAGACCCGCCACAGGCCCAATGGGAAGTCGGAGGTGAGCCGCAGCAGCGGGGCCGGCTGCCAGCCGCGCTTCTCGGTCTTCAGCGCCACCGACACCATCTGCTCGGCCTCGGCGGCAATGTCCACTTCCTGCGCCTCGGTGTCGCGGCCCGTGTCCAGGCGGATGGCGTAGCGCGCCAGCCGGGTGGGATTCAGGAAGCTCAGGTTGAGTTCTGCCGTCTCGCCGGCGTGCACCGGATCGCCACGACCTGGTCGCAGCACCAGCCCGGCCAGATTGCGCCAGGCATGAAAGAGCGACACCCAGAAGACGCCGCCCAGCACGAAGACCAGCACGTAGCCCAGCGCCAGCCCGTAGTTGATGGTCAGCACCAGCATGACCAGCAGCGCACCGGCAAAGATCAGCCCCATCCGGGACGGCAGGACGTAGATCCGTCGACGGGTGAGGGGGAAGTCGCCTTCCCAGGGGGTGCGCGTGCGGCCGAAGAAGCGCATTCAGTAGGGGGAGGTGGTCGGAGGCGGGCCTTGCACCGGAAGGGGCAGGGCCATGGCGTGGAACGGGGGCGTCATGTCAGGGAATGGCCACCGCCTTCTGCAGCTCGGCCACCAGCTCGGCGCGGGCGCGGTGGTTGGTGGCGGCGCCGCGCGCCGGCTTCAGGCGATGTCCGGCCACCGGCAGCAGCACGGCCTGCACGTCGTCGGGCAGCACGTGGTTGCGGCCGTCCAGCAGTGCCCAGGCGCGGGCGGCGCGCAGCAGCGCCAGGCCGGCCCGTGGGCTCAGCCCCTCGGCAAACATCGACGAGCGCCGCGACTGGGTGAGCAGGTTCTGCACGTAGTCGATCAGGGGGCCGGAGGTCTTCACCTCGGTGACGGCTTTCTGGATCTGCAGCAGCTCGGCCGGCGTGAGGATCGGCTTCAGCTCGGTGAGCCAGTCCCGACGGTCCCGGCCTTCCAGAATGGCGCGTTCCGACTTGGGATCGGGGTAGCCCAGTTCCACGCACATCAGGAAGCGGTCCAGCTGCGATTCGGGCAGCGGGAAGGTGCCGATCTGGTCCTGCGGGTTCTGGGTGGCGATCACGAAGAACGGCTCGGGCAGGCGATGGGCCACGCCCTCCACCGAGACCTGGCGCTCTTCCATGGCCTCCAGCAGCGCGCTCTGCGACTTGGGCGAGGCGCGGTTGATCTCGTCGGCCAGCAGCATCTGCGTGAATACCGGGCCGGGCATGAAGGAGAAGCGCTGCTCCTGACGCTGATAGACGCTGGAGCCGGTGATGTCGGCCGGCAGCAGGTCGTTGGTGAACTGGATGCGCTTGTAGTCGAGCCCCAGCGAGCGGGCCAGCGTGTGGGCCAGCGTGGTCTTGCCCACGCCGGGCAGGTCTTCCAGCAGCAGGTGGCCACGGGCGAACAGGCAGGCCAGCGTCAGGCGGATCTGGCGCGGCTTGCCGACGACAATGGCGCCGATCTGCATGGCGACTTCCTGGATCTTTTGCAGCATGGGAAACCAGCCTGACGGAGTGAAGGAATGGGGGCGGGCCTGCACGGAGACCGGCACGTCGATGTGTTGCTGTGCCAGGCCAATGTCACCGCCGGCGCCGATGGTAGTGGGGAATGCCCGCATGGCCGGTTCCGGGCTGACGGCCGGTTGGCGGGCGCGGATGCGCCCCCGCTGTCCGGTCCCCGGGTCCCATGTCGGCCGTCAGGGGGCGGGGTGTCGGGCAGGGGATGGCTTTCTGCGCTTCCGGGCTTTCAGACCTTCAGACCTTCATTCCTCTGGCCCTTGGGCATCGTAGCGCGTGGGGCGTCGGGCGGGTCAGCCCATCCGGACTGCGGCGGGTCGATAGTTCATGACCTTCCAAAAGGCAGACCTCATGGGAAACCCTTATGAAACACTCTCTTATAATGTGCAGAAAAACGAGCGTGTCATGTACCTGCAGGCCGCCGCGCTGATTCCATGCCCCGGGCTCCCAGGGCTCCCGGGGCTCGCATTTCCGGTCGGGGAGGGGAATGGGTCCATCCGAAGCTTCCCCGATGGCGGCGTGTATGATTCCACGCGATGTGGACTACCTCTATCAACGGACTTGTCTCATGAAAATTCTGGTAGCAGTCAAACGGGTCGTCGATTACAACGTCAAGGTCAGGGTCAAGAGTGACAACACCGACGTGGATATCGCCAACGTCAAGATGTCGATCAATCCCTTCGACGAGATCGCCGTGGAAGAGGCCGTGCGCCTGAAGGAAAAGGGTGTGGCCACCGAAGTGGTCGCCGTCTCGTGCGGGCCTACCGCCTGCCAGGAAACGCTGCGCACCGCACTGGCCATCGGCGCCGACCGCGCCATCCAGGTGGAGACCGATGCCCAGCTGCAGCCGCTGGCCGTGGCCAAGCTGCTGGCGGCCGTGCAGGCCAGGGAGTCGGCCGGCATCATCCTGCTGGGCAAGCAGGCCATCGACGATGACGCCAACCAGACCGGCCAGATGCTGGCGGCGCTGCTGAAGCTGCCGCAAGGCACCTTCGCCTCGAAGATCGAGGTGGCCGACGGTCAGGCCACCGTCACCCGTGAGGTCGATGGGGGTCTGGAGACGCTGCGCATGCCGCTGCCGGCCGTCATCACCGCCGATCTGCGCCTGAACGAGCCGCGCTACGTCACGCTGCCCAACATCATGAAGGCCAAGAAGAAGCCACTGGAAAAATTCTCCCCGGCCGACCTGGGCGTCGATCCGGCGCCGCGCCTGAAGGTGCTGAAGGTGACCGAGCCGCCTGCCCGCCAGGGTGGCGTGAAGGTCTCCAGCGTCGAGGAGCTGGTCGAGAAACTGAAGAACGAAGCCAAGGTCATCTGATCAGGCGCAACGGAAGAGGGAGTGACCCATGGCAGTACTGGTTATTGCAGAACACGACAACAAGACCCTGAAACGCGCCACGCTGCAGGCCGTGGATGCGGCCGTCCGGCTGGGTGAGGTGCACCTGCTGGTGCTTGGCAGCGGGGTGGATGCCGTCGCGCAGGCCGCCGCCAAGGTGGCGGGTGTGGCCCAGGTGAAGGTGGTGGACGATCCGGCGCTGGCCGAGCCGCTGGCCGAAGTCGTCACCGCCCAGGTGGTGCCGCTGGCCAAGGACTACAGCCACGTGGTGGCCGCCGCCACCGCCCACGGCAAGGACTTCATGCCGCGCGTGGCCGCCCTGCTGGACGTGGCGCAGATCTCCGAGGTGACCGGCATCGATTCGGCCGACACCTTCCGCCGGCCCATCTACGCCGGCAACGCCATTGCCACCGTGCAGAGCAGCGACCCCATCAAGGTGCTGACGGTGCGCGGCACATCCTTCGACGAGGCCGCCGCTGAAGGTGGCTCGGCCGCCATCGAGAAGGTGGCGGCGGTGGCTGTCGACGGCCAGCCCGTCCTGGTGGGCCGCGAGCAGGCCGCCAGTGACCGTCCCGAGCTGACGGCTGCCCAGGTGGTTGTCGCCGGTGGCCGGGGACTGGGCAGCGCCGAGCAGTTCCAGGCCGTGCTGGAGCCGCTGGCCGACCGGCTGGGTGCGGCCCTGGGGGCCTCGCGCGCCGCGGTGGACGCCGGCTATGCGCCCAACGACTGGCAGGTGGGCCAGACCGGCAAGATCGTCGCGCCGCAGCTCTACATCGCGGCCGGCATTTCGGGGGCCATCCAGCACCTGGCCGGCATGAAGGACAGCCGCATCATCGTGGCCATCAACAAGGATGAAGAGGCGCCCATCTTCAGCGTGGCCGACTATGGCCTGGTGGCCGATCTCTTCGAGGCCGTGCCTGCGCTGACTGCCAAGCTGGGCTGATCGCCCGATCGCCTTACCGGACGGCGGAGCGTGACATTCGTCACGTTCCGCCGTTGTCGTTTCCGGCCATGAAAAGGACTCCGACGTTTTGGCGATTCTTGAGGCATGGTTGCTTGCCGTAGGGCGGGGCGCCGATCAAGAATGCCTGCCGCTGGTGCCCGGCCGGGCGCCTTTCGTCAGGAGACGTGGAAATGGAAACGAAATTTGCGGTGGGCCGTCTGGTGCTGTCCTGTGCCGCCGTGGCTATGAGTGGTCTGCTGGCGGCGGGCGCCGCCCAGGCTGAAAGCGTCACCAAGGTCTATCAGTCGCGCATGCACGATGGTTCGCTGAGCTTCGGCGACAAGCCTGCCCAGGGCGCCATCGAGACCGAAAGCCGTGACTACCGGCTGCCCGACGCCCCGCCGGCCGCCGTGCTGGAAGCCGAGCGTCGCAACTGGGCCGAGCAGAACCGGGCCTTCGAGCAGCGTTATACCGACCGCCTGGCCATCGAGGCCATGCAGGAACGCCAGCGCAAGCTGGAGACGATGCTGCTGCGCGGTGCGAGCGCTGCAGCGCCCACCGAGACGCTGGTCTACGGGGGCGCTCCCGTGGTCTGGGGCGCACCGCACATCCGCCCCATGCCGCCCATGGCCCAGCCCGGGGGCGCGGTCTATCGCAGCTCGCCCGGTGCCGTGAACGGCCGTGGCGCACCGTTCCTGTCCAGCGGCTTCCAGGCGCATCCGGCGTACTGATACCTGGAACCTGGACGTCTCGAATGAAAAACCCCGGCAGCGCAGAAGGCTGTTGGGGTTTTTTGTTGGGGCCTCATCGGGCCAGCCGGGCCGGGAGGCCCGCATGTGCGGCGCGTGACCGGGTGTCCGCCGCGCAGGGCGTGGCCAAGTGTCAGCCACGCAGGGCCTGGTCGGCGGGGCAGGGTCGTGGCCGGTTTCAGTCCGCTGCGGCTGGTGCGGCCTCTTCCTTGGCGGGTTCCTTCAGGCGTGTCACCAGCAGCTGGTCGATGCGGTGGTGGTCGATGTCGACGACCTCGAACTTGTAGCCGCCATAGGTCACGGCGTCGGTGAGCTTGGGCATGCGGCGCAGGCTGTACATCATGAAGCCGGCCAGGGTCTCGTAGTTGCTGTCCTCGGGCAGTGCCTCGATGTCCAGCACCCGCAGCACGGTCTCCACCGGGGTCAGGCCGTCGATCAGCCAGCTGTTGTCGTCGCGCTTGACGATCTGCCGCTGGTTGTCGTTGACCAGATCGCCCATCACCGTGCTCATCACGTCGTTCAGGGTGATCAGCCCCACCACCAGGGCGTATTCGTTCAGCACGATGGCGATGTCGTCGCGGCTGGCGCGGAAGTGGTTGAGCAGCTCGGACAGCGTGAGCGAATCCGGGATGGTCAGCACCGGCTTGATCCACGGCGCGCCCTTGAGCGTCAGCGGCTCGTTGTTCAGGATGCGGGCCAGCAGATCCTTCGATTCCACGTAGCCGACGATGCGGTCGATCTCGTCATCGCAGACCAGGAAGCGGGAATGGGCCAGCTGGGCAATCTGCTCGCGGATCTCCTGCTCGGTTTCCTGCAGCGTGAGGTAGGCGATGCTTTCGCGCGTGGTCATGGCCGACGACACCAGCCGCGATTCCAGCTCGAACACGTTCTCGATCAGGTGGTACTCGGTGTCGGGCAGCACACCGGCCTCGGCGCCGGCATCCACCACGGCCGAGATGTCGTCGAAGGTGAGTTCGTCGGTACGTTGCGCTGGCAGCCCGAACAGCGAGATCAGCTTGTCCGAGAGCGTGTTGAAGATCCAGACGATGGGCTTGAACAGCACGATGCAGCCGTGCAGGGGGCGCACCAGCCGCCGGGCCAGCCGCTCGGGGGCCAGCATGGCCAGCCGCTTGGGCAGCAGGTCGGCAAACAGGATGAACATGCCCGTCACCACCAGGAAGGACAGCGTGGTGGTGAGCGGTTCCAGCCAGGGACCCTTGTAGAAGGGGGATATCCAGTCGTGCAGCGAGGGGCCGAGCGCCGATTCACCCACGGCACCGGCCAGGATGGCCACGGCGTTGATGCCGATCTGCACCGCGGTAACGAACTGGCCGGGGCGCGACTGCAGGGCGAGGATTTCCTTGGCGTGCTCGTCGCCCTCATCGGCCATGACCTGCAGCTTGATGCGGCGCGAGGCGGCCAGCGAGATTTCGGCGGCCGAGAAGAAGGCGCTGCACAGGATGAGCAGCAGCAGGATGAGAAGCTGTTGGGTGGGACTGAGACTGAAATGCAAAGCGGGCTCCGAAGCCGCACAGGGGACGGTCTGGACAGGCTCCGTGATGGCGCGTCTCGTGTTTTTCGGACTTTCCCGAGTGCTTTGAACTCAAAGATTACCCACTTTGTGCGTTTTCAGCCACTTTTGGCCGATCAACGTCGGGTGTTTGTCGTTCCTGGCACAGTGGTGCCGGGGCCTTAGCGCATCTCCCGGGGAGCGCCCATCCGGTGCCGAAGCGGCTGCCTTGCCCGCGCTCATGCCGGGAATGGTGGTTCATTGCATGACAACAGCGCGCTTGCGCTATACAATCAAGGGTTTCCTCAACATCGGGTTTCTTATGGGCGCGCTCTGGCGTGGCCTTGGGAGCCCGGCAGGCAGTTTCTGGCCAGGCCCGGAATCCGGGTGCCAGTTCTGCGGCATCGGCTGGTATTCGGAGATATCTCAATGGTCGTCGTTCGTCTCTCGCGTGGTGGTTCCAAGAAACGCCCCTTCTACAACATCGTCGTCACCGACAAGCGCAACCGTCGTGATGGCAGCTTCATCGAGCGCCTGGGCTTCTACAACCCGGTGGCTTCCGAGAAGGACCAGCAGTTCCTGCGTCTGGATCTGGCCCGCGTGCAGCACTGGGTCGGCCAGGGTGCACAGCTCTCGCCCAGCGTGGCCCGCCTGGCCAAGAAGGTCGAGCAGCAACCCGCCGCTGCCTGATTCCTTCCAGAGCAGTTTCCGTGGCTGATCCCCACTGGATCGGCGTCGGCCGCATTCGGGGCAGCCATGGTGTCCAGGGCGCGCTGAAGATCGAGCCCTACGCCGCCGCGTCCGAATCGGTGCTGCGCCATGCTCGGCGCTGGCGTCTGGTCGAGGCGGCTGAACCGTCTCCGGACGGTACGCCTGCAGGGCAAGTCCCTGCGCCCAGACGCGCAGCCCGTCCGCTGGCGTTGCCGCAGGTCGTGCGGCGTGGCCGCTGCCGCGTGCAGGGTGACGCGCTGGTGGCCGAGCTGGTGCTGCTGGACGGCCAGCCGCCGCTCACGCGTGAACAGGGCCTGGCCCTGAAGGGCGTGGAGATCCAGGTTGATCGCGCCGACTTCCCGCCCACCCAGGACGACGAGTTCTATCACGCGGACCTGATCGGCTGCGAAGTCATCGGCCAGCAGGGGGCTCGCCTGGGCACGGTCGTAGCCGTCGATGACCACGGTGCACAGCAGGTGCTGCGTCTGGACGACGGCATGCTCATTCCCTTCGTCGAGGCCATCGTTCAATCGGTGGACATTGCAGCCCGGCGCATCCAGGCGGACTGGGCGGCCGACTGGCGCTGATCCCTCGCATGGCCTGAACGTTGCTGCGACACGCCGCCGTGCGTGGCGAAAGGGAAGGCCGTCTCATCCCCTGACGCCTTTCCTTGCCATGGACTTCGAGATCATCACCATCTTTCCCGACCTGGTCGAGGCCGCGGCTCCTTATGGCGTGGTCGGGCGCGCGCGCAACGACGCGTATTTCCTGCGCTGCTGGAATCCGCGCGACTACACCTTCGACAATTACCGGCGCATCGATGACCGCCCCTATGGCGGTGGGCCCGGCATGGTGATGCTGGCTGAGCCGCTGCTGCGCTGCCTGACGGCGCTGCGCGAGATCCGTGCCGCTGAAGGGCGCCCCGAGCTGCCCGTCATCTATCCGTCCCCGCAGGGCCAGCATTTCACGCAGGCACGCGCCCAGACCATGGCCGCTTCCGATGGCGCCATCTTCCTGTGCGGCCGCTACGAGGCCATCGACCAGCGTTTCCTGGATGCCGTGGTGGACGAGGAAATCTCGATGGGCGACTTCGTGGTCTCGGGCGGGGAGCTGCCGGCCATGCTCGTCATGGATGCCGTGGTGCGCCTGCTGCCGGGGGTGCTCAACCACGGCGAATCGGCCGAGCAGGACTCGTTTGCCGAAGGGGCACCGGCCCAGCGCCTGCTGGACTGCCCGCATTACACCCGCCCGGAGCAGCTGCCGGGGTTGCCGCGCGACGTGCCGGCCGGGGTGCCCCCCGTGCTGCTGTCGGGCAACCACCGCGAGATTGAACGCTGGCGCCACGCCGCCGCGCTGGACGCCACGCAGCGCAAGCGCCCGGAGCTGCTCTCCACGGGAAACGTGTTATCATCAAAAGCTTAGCTTGCATCCTCTGGCGGGACCATCCGCTGCTGGCGCGTTCTTGTGCCATCGGCTCCAATCCCAACAACAGCCCCGCACATGATGCCTGGAGTCCTCTAGCATGAACCTCATCGCCCAGCTCGAACAGGAAGAGATTTCCCGCCTCGGCAAGCAGATTCCCGCCTTTGCACCGGGTGACACCGTGGCCGTGGCCGTCAACGTGGTTGAAGGCAGCCGCAAGCGTGTGCAGGTCTACGAAGGCGTGGTCATCGCCAAGCGCAACCGTGGCCTGAACAGCGCCTTCACCGTCCGCAAGATCTCCTCGGGCGAGGGCGTCGAGCGTACCTTCCAGCTGTACTCGCCGCTGATCGCCGGCATCGAGGTCAAGCGCCGTGGTGACGTGCGCCGCGCCAAGCTGTACTACCTGCGCAACCTGTCCGGCAAGAAGGCCCGCATCAAGGAAAAGCTGCCCGCCCGCACGCAGGCTGCCAAGGCCGCCGCGGAAGGCGCCGAGGGCTGATCGGTTCCGGCCATGTCTGGCCGCCGGCCACCTGTTCCACGAGGGGTGGCCGCGCCTGCGCCCGCATCGGCTGATGTTTCCGTTCCGTCTTTCGATCTGTCGTCAGCCCCCGTGCTGGCTGCTGCCGGCGGATCCTCCGAACAACCGCTGTCCGATCAGCGCCTGCAGGGCGACTGGATCCGGCAGCGGTTTTTGCATCCGCCCTCCGACTGGCGGATCGAGGCCGAGAGCAATGCCGAGGCGCCATCGGGGCCGCCCCCGAGTGTGCCGGCCGTTTCTGTCGGCCCATCGTCCGCCTCCCCATCGGCTTCTGTTTGGGCACCCCAGGAGCCCGCAGGGGGGCGCGCTTCACACCCTGACGCCACTGCGAGACGCCCGCTGACGCCGGCTGCCGTGCTGGTGCCGCTTCTACCTACCCCTCAGGGGCTGGGTGTGCTGCTGACAGTGCGCAGCAACCGGCTGCGCCACCACCCGGGCCAGATTGCCTTTCCGGGCGGCCGGCTGGATCCGGAAGATGCCTCGGTCACCGATGGGGCCCTGCGCGAGGCGGCAGAAGAAATCGGTCTGGCTCGCCATCAGGTCCAGGTGCTGGGCAACCTGCCTGGCATGGCCACCGGCACGGGCTATTGGGTCAACCCCGTCGTGGGATTGCTGGATGCCGCGGTGCAGCCCCAGTCGCTGGTGCTGTCGCCACAGGAAGTTCAAGAGGCCTTCGTGGTGCCGCTGGCCTTCCTGATGAATCCGGCCAATCATCAGCGTCGTCTGGGCCGCTGGCAGCAGGACGGGCAGCTCATCCAGCGTGCCTTTCATGCCATGCCCTGGCAGGCACCGGCGGGTCACACCTACTTCATCTGGGGAGCCACCGCCACCATGCTGCGCAATTTCTATCACTTCCTGGCGGCGTGACGGAAATGGTGGCGGTCCACCGTTGCAGCCCGAGGGACCCGTCCGGCGATCGCATGGAGTGCGGCATGCAGTGGGGGCGGGGAGTCGCCATCGACTTGAGACCACGCCAGTCCACCTGACTGTCGCACCCCCTGACAACGGCAAGACCCTGTCAGGCAAGCGATCTTCCTCGTCCTTTTGGGGGGCGGTCATTACCATTGCACGGGTGATCCCAGTCTGGATGGCCGCGTCATGGACGACCAATTCCTGCAAATCCTCGTGCATTCCACGGTGGTCGCTGCTCCGTTCCTGCTGGTGAAAGGGGCCCTCAAGTATCGCTGGCCGCTCTGGCTGATGTTTCTGCTGGGGCTGCTCCTGCCATGCCTGATGCTGGTGCCTCATGGAATGATGGGACCGGGATGGTGGCCCAGGTCACCGATCGTCATCGGCATCCTGACAATCTATGGGGTGTTCGTCGGGACTGGCATGACCCTGGCCACCTGGATGAAACGCACCGGACAGGTGGAGTGAAGGAGCAAGGGCCCGCGCTGTCCGTGCGGGTGGGCGCCGTGTGCACGGGCGTGATCCTCGGGTTGCGGCGCAGGATGGCTGCTGAATCACCTGAATGATCGTCGCTGCCATCCCGCGCGCCCGGCATGCTCAGCGCTGCTGCAGTGCCTTCTGCCGGATCAGCGCCTTGCGCTGCAGGGTCTTCACGCTCTTCAGGTCCTTGCTGGCTTCGGGCCGAGTCTGCCAGTAGAGCGTACCGCTGCCGCCCACGGTGCTGCGGTCATCGGCCACCGAGATGCCCTTGAACTCGGGGGAGATGTCCAGTCTCCAGTCGGCCGGGA
>ERZ773010.549-NODE-549-length-26000-cov-3.261785_pt1 | contig 26000 bp, 25 predicted proteins | sample MGYA00580842_ERZ773010 | MGnify/ENA primary metagenome ERZ773010 (study PRJEB29015, sample SAMEA2737982) | human oral metagenome | biome: human oral; feature: human-associated habitat; material: dental | place: China | collected 2107 ...
TCTAGCGGTTAGGACACCAGGTTCTCATCCTGGCAACCCGGGTTCGATTCCCGGTAAGGTCACCAATAAAGGATTTATCATCCATTCGGATACGGAACAGCTCGTTTACCTCTGGTAGCGAGCTGTTTTTGTGAGTTCCAAATTTTATTTCATCATAGGTTGGGACTTTATTGAAGATAGCGGCGAAAAAGGCGGCTTTCCGCAAGGGATTACAGAGGTCAAGCAGTAGTTCTGGCAGGTGTTCCAAAATATATTTGGCGTATTGCAAGACTTGGTCAAATTCGGCTTGTAGGTTGGGCTGATTGGCGATTTCTTTGTCTAGGTTTGCTAATTCGTTTTCGGCGCTAATAATGTCTTCCTCTAGGTACGCAAGTGCCGTTTCGCTCGTAACAACGCGCATTCTGTCCACGGTCGCCCGAATTTGGTTTTGCAGGCTCTGGCGGTGCTCTAGGCGCTGCTGATTGGCTTCTAGCTGCTTTGCTTGGCGTTCGCGCCACAGCTCGGCAATAGCAGCGATAATGTCGTCAACGTACTCCGGCTTTACGGTAATAGTCCGTACAAAATCCTCGAGCGTCTTGTCGAATTCGGGCTTGGGTACGCGAAAATAATGCCCGTTGCGACTACAATGATACGCCGGATAATACGCGCCCATCTTGCCACGCGAAGCGCTGCCAGAAAGAGTTTTGCCGCACTTCGGACAAGCAACGACCTGTTTATACGGATATTCTGGATTGTAAATTTGTTTATTTTTCAAATGCTCCGGCACGGCTCTACGCTTGATGGTTATCATGTCGCGACTGTCAATCTCCACAAAAATCCGCCCGCGATTCGCTTCATTAAAAAGCTCGATGCTAACCAATCCATCAAACTGCGCCTTGACTGGCTGGTCATGCGTCCATTTTTCTTTGATGATGCCGCAATAAACCAGTTTACTGGCGTACTGGTCGATCATTTTGGCGGTCATTTGCTTGCCGCCAATTTGCCACTTAATTTTGGTTCGGTCGTATTTGTCGCGCACAATCGTAACGCGCGAGCGAAAGCCCATAGAATTTAGTTCGTCGGCGATTTGCTGATTGGTATAAATATGAGCGGCGCGCATTTCAAAAAGCTTGATGATAAACTTCGCCTCGTTCTCATCAGGCTTCAAGATCGTACGTCGACCATTTTTTGTATCCACCTTGACACTACGAAAACCATAGTGCGGACGACGCATCCAATAGCCTAGCTGAGTGTAGCGAATTTCCGCGCCAATCATCCGGCTCATGATGTCGCGCATCTCGTCTTTGGCGCGCTCTGCCTCCAAATACTCCGACTTTTGCGTCGGGTTAAACTCGCTCCAATAATACTTAAATCCAGTGTGCTCCAGCGTGTTTATTTGCTGCTTGCCAATCACGCCGTACATATCCTCAAGGGCGATGCCTAGGCGCGTCAACTGTCGTTTCAACGGCGAATAATAATCTCCGCCACCGCGCGTAAAACGGTCGATTGACTTAATCAGCACAACTTGAAAACCTTTGCTTTTGTCCTTGCAAACGTCGATTACTTTTTGCATCGGCTGCGTTTCGTGTGACGCCGATTCAAGCAAAATAATCGTCTCGGTAATTATGATATTGTGCGCCTTGGCGTAAGCTTCGCCTTGTTCGCGCTGGGCCTCGGGCGAGTCGCCATCAAGACCTTGCTTGTCAGAAGAAACCCGTATCGCCAGCAAACCAATTCTCGGCTGATTATTTGGAGACATTTTTATCATCCTCCAGTATCGTAATTAGCTTTTTGGCAAACGCGCCATCTTCGGTGATTTTCTCGACGATTAAATTTGCCACCAGCCTAATCCGCTGCTCGGTCGTGAACGAAAATTGCTTCATCAGCGGGGCTTTTGGTTTATTTTTACTTCCTTTTGGTCGCGCCATAATCCCTCCTGTCGCGACTCGTCATAACATCAACTAGACTTGAACTGCTGCGGACGCCCGCGTCCAGAGCGCTCCTGCAAATCCTTTTCAATCAGCTGTTTCAGCTCCTTGTCGCCAACCGTCGCTAGCGCCTTAAGCACCAATTCGGTCAGGCTCATGCCTTGGCTATAGGCAACGGCTTTGGCTCGGTTGCGCACTTCTTTTGATGTATCGATTTGTAGCTGAATTCTTGATTGGCTCATTAACCCCAGTATACTACACGGGATGATAACCAAAAAGCGCTACTGTTTGAAGCCTAGTTTTTCGTGTTATTAACGAGCCAGTTTTATGATTAAACCTCTACTTAAATTGTACTATTTGTACTACAAATATTCAATAGTTTTTAGCAATTTTATGATGTAAAATATACCGAATATCGATATACAGTATAATTCATCCATAAAAATACTGTTATATATTGCTATTTTTCTCTTCTTTCTATATAAATATACTAGAAAGGAATCGTGAAAGGCTGATAATGAAAATAGACAAACGTTCAGCGCTCAAGCAGGGACAGATAGACATCCTGGAAACGTTATACAAATATCGGTTCGGTAGTCGTCAATTGTTGGCAGATAGTCTGGGTATTAAGTCGGGTTCAAATTTGTTTGAAAAGTTGAATGTACTGATGAAACATGGTTTTGTGGCTAGACGATATGACAAAAGCTATAAATTGCGGGGTGTGCCGGCAGCGTATTATTTGACACCAAAAGGACTTAAGCAACTGCAATTGATTTACGGCAGCGAACGCGTTACCAACGCCATCATCAAGGCGAGCTACCGCGACAAAGTCGTTGGTCAATCATTCGTTAATCATGTAGTTAATGTGTATTCGTGCACCAATAAACTACAGCACCAATATCCACCGCTAAAAGTATTTTTGCGGCGCGAAATGGCGCTTTATAGCTATTTTCCGGCTAATCCGCCCGACGCATTTTTGTCGCTCAAAACAGCCGATGGGTTGCGGCGATTTTTCTTTGATGTCATACCTAAAGACATGCCGCCTAGCGCCATCAATCGCCGTCTGGTAAATTATATGGAATTTTTCGATGATGGCGGCTGGGACGCGACGAACAGCAACCTACCGAGGTTCTTATTTTTGCTGGAAAATCCAGCCACAGAAAACCGCTTGCGGCGCGCTGCTCATGCCGTGCGCAGTCGGTTTGACTTGGATGATGAAGTTGAGGTATATACAGCGACGGCTGAGAACTTGGTGCGTGAGAGTTCTGCTATTTGGTCGAATATTGACGAGTCTGGTGAGCTTCTTTCATTAGATGAGTTGTAAAATAATCTAAGGATACGTATATGTCAATCGGCCGTGCGATGGTTGCAAGGCGCGCCCTCCGGCGAGCTTGCAATGGTCGCACGAAAGCCGCCGCGTAGCTTCTAGGACTAGGCTTATTTCGCAAATGACAGACAGGTGGCGCGTTTTGTGCGCCAGCGCAGTACGCGCTAGCTGGCTTGTCTTTTTGTGAAATAAGATAACAATCCATCAACTAATCTTGCCAGCTTCCAACATAAGCTCGTTCATTCTTACATCCGCTCATCTTGACTGCGCCAGCAAGGCGTATGTCGAGTGAGCGGGGTAAGTATGGACGTTGCTATATTTAGTATAGAAGTTAAGGGCTGAATGAGACCGCCCCCTACTGTCTATTGATAATATTAGAAAAAAATAATACCATATAATAAACCATATGGTCACCCATAAGAAAAGCAAGCGTATTTACATGAACCGTGCCTTAACCCTAGAAGAACGTACACAACAAGCCTATAGCAATAATAATGAACAATATAATCCTGGTGTTTGGTTTTACGACGTAGAAGATCGTTTTCGTAAATTCGAATATAACGGTATATGCTATATAGCAAAACGATGCGATCGAATCAAGGCTAGGGATGAGTTAAATAAGTCAGCTCGCACCAGTAAGATTATCGACGGCACAAATATCTGCGGGATGACTCTACGAGTAGTAGTGCCTGATATAATTGATGTGGTGGGAAATATTAAACAAGCGTACTTAGTTTTGCCATTTATAGGTAAGGACTTAAATACATTATCCTATGAGGCAGCCTTTCCTAAGCTGGAAGCCAAACAATACATTGAAATTATTGAATTCCTAATGGGTCGCGGCATTGTACACTCAGGGTTCCTGCCGCGCAATATTATAGAGGTTAATAACGAGATGTATTTGCTAGACCTCGAGGATGTTGTGCTTAGCAAGCTAAATATGCCAGTTCGACTCAATCGCTTGTGGTACACGAACTTCTTGCTAAACTGGAGCTATTTATTTGATAGACATATCCTTGAAGAACTATTGAGTAAGATAATTGAATATAAGTTAGAAGAACCCCAACTTGTTCGTTATGAGCAAACATTCAAAGATATGACAGGATATCTTACTGATAATAGCGATTTACGAAATATTATTGAACAGATCGTATTCGACGCAGAGATGCCCGTACGATCAATGCAAAAACACTGCATTCGCCCAAACGATCTAGGACATCTTATTGCAGATATATATCCAACCGAAATTGACATACTTCATGACATTTCAGCATGTGTAGTACGACGCCGTAATGAAGCGAGGTACCGAGTGATCAATCGCTTTGAGTCAATACTTGTCAGGCAATGTTGGTCTAGCGGTGATCGTGAAAAAATAGACCATTATGTAATGAATGGATTACTTGCGCTTATGGATGATAACTTATCTACTAATGCCATAGCGAGCGCCTCACACCAGCAGACTCCTTTGGCGGCAATAAACACAATCGTAGAACAATCGCCCTCAAGCTTAATATCTCTATACACTAGGTCTAAACTGGATGTCAATAATATACGTGAACATATCGCTACGATAATACACGATGCAACCAATATAAAGTCAGAATCTGATCTGCAAACAAAAGCAGCGGAAATAATTGTAAAGCTGCAAAAGAAAGGAAACCACAAAATTGCGTAATACGAGGAAACTGGGTGAGCATTTTACCATACAACAGGCGCAAGACAGCTATGTTCCTGGTATGTATGCGATTAATCCCGTGAGCGGCGTAGAGCGATTTACGGATCTATCTGACGATGAGGTAAGATTGCTAGCGTCTTATCAACGTAAATTACGCATTGGATTAAAAAGTCTTGATATAGCATTGTGTGGACTTTATGTTGAAGAGTATACAGAACAACCCGTGACAAGTATTACATTGCCGCTTCATATCGGTAGATTGGCAAGTCGTTTTGACGTAGAAGTGTATCAGCCGCACATTGAATCGTATATTAAAAGCTATAACGCCCATGACTTGCAAGATGTGATAAAATATGACAATGCTACTGAACGGTGTTTTGAGGATCAAACAAGGGGCTATGACGCAATTCCTTATCAACCCAGTGGCGACAAAAAGCATGACCAGGAATGGCACGAGACTACCATTGACGAAATCCTTGAAATTGACGATGAACTAGAACTACCTATGGCACCGGTAGGAAAAAAGTACTATGTTTGTATTGGTGGCGCAAAGAACTTCCAAGCCTTTTTATGTGATGACACTATGTCAAAGGGTGAGTTTTTAGATAAATTTACAAATGAAATAGATGACGTTCTGGCTCCAGTGTATGAAGACGAGGATTTAGTAGTTCGACAAGACGCAAAATATGCAATACCTGGGTTCTATATAGTTAGTCCAAAAAAACATTATCGCAGTATTGATAAGATGCCGCAAGAATACTTTGATCATTGCATGATTATTGCTAAGCGAGTTAAGGAAAACGTTGCTGAATTAGGGGTCGAGACCTCGCATATTTACCACGACGAAAAATATCTTAAGCCAGCGAGTGTGCATTTTTGGATATTACCTCTGCCTCGAAATCCTGAACTAACGAGTCAACTTTCCATATATTCCAAAGATATTTGGACGTATCTTGATACTTACCCACGATTCAGCGAAACATATAAGCAGATTCGTGATTACAATGATCATATGCGTCAAGCTATGAATCAATACAGGCACGCGTAGCGAGTAGCTATCATGCCGAGAGCATTGCGAAAATCTGTCATTGGATTCCCCAACTCTACCATATGCGGAGTACCTTTGCTATCAATATATGTTCCATAGGCGTTACCTTGAGGCATTATCTGATAGTATCTTCCAGATGTGTTTCGATAAAGCTGAAGGGTGTGTTGCAGATTTGGGTAGCGTTGAGAGATTTGATTAGCAACCTCTAAACACTCTGCCTCATCAACCATCCAGTAATCAGTAGCTGTTTCGGTAGCGCGAGGTCCAATCGGTTCCACTTGATACATTTTATAGCGCAATCTACTAAGGTCGACCCCCTCCCGTTCAAGAACTTCAGGGATATCTGGTACAGAATTGATATTTGGTCGGGCAATAACAGTACGAATCGTAAGCGAGGTGTCTGGATATTCTTCCTGGACCAGCATTGCACTTTCTATAACTTTCAGGAAGTTATCTATACGACCCTTACGCATATTTTTATTGACACCACTGGTTGGACCGTCAAGAGGTAATCCTAAGTCATCAATGTGCGGCATAATAGATTTATGGCGTTTAGGCAACAATATGCCGTTGGTCGAAAGAGTAGTGCGTAATCCAATATTCTTTGCATGTTTCGCTACATCTGGCAAAAAAGGAACCATTAGAGGTTCACCTCCGGTAAATACAACGTGGGAGGTGCCTTCAGATGAAAAATTGTTAAGAAGATTGTTCCAATCATCAGCTTCATGATTAACACCTATAGTATGCTTTTCACCCCAACACCACGCACAATCAAGTTGGCAACGTCCCGTTAAGCTAATGTCAATAGTTTCTGGGGCAATAGACTCCTCATTCTGTCGCTTCGTTAGGTGCGTAAACTCCATCAATCATTCCTCGGACTTGGCAATACGAAAAATAGTTCGCTTGCCAACAGTAACAATAGATCCGATAGGGGGAGTAGTCGTCATAACCTCGTCTTCTGAAAGAGATGTACCGTCGAGCTTAATTCCACCCTGTTTTGCTAACCGACGAATTTCATTACGCGACTTATATTTACCAGTCGCGGTAAGTGAATCAATTAAAGCAGATCCGCTCACAAGTTTCTCCATATCATCCTCGGCAAACTCTTTTCTTGCAAAGCGCCGCTCAAACCGCTCTCTCGCGGCAAGACCATCATCCATATTAGAAATTGACAAGGCGGCTAAATAAGTTGCCAGTTGTTTCTTCATCTCAAGTGGTCTAGATTCGATGCTTTGCTTCAGCCCGGAAACCTCGTCAGTATGCACGGGCGCAAAAGCTGTTATATAGTTCAATACGATATCATCAGGAATAGACATCATCTTGCCATATACTTCATCTGGCGTAGCGTTGAGAGGTACGTAGTTACCAAGAGACTTACTCATTTTTACACCACCTCCAGACGTTCCTTCAAGAATTGGAGTCATAATAACATCTTCTGGAACTTGACCTTGGTTACGTTGAACCTTACGTGTTTGTTGAAAGTTTAATAGCTGGTCAATTCCGCCAATCTCAATGTCTGTTTTGAGTTCAACTGAGTCGATACCCATCATTGTTGGATAAAACGCTTCTGCTAAACTGATAGCCTTGCCAGCTAGTATGCGCTTGCGGAAATCACGACGCTGCATAGCCTCACTTAAATTCGTTTCCTGTAAGTATTCAAAGACGTCAGATAGTGACATTTCATCAAGCCAGGCACTATTATTGGAAACTTTTACATTTGAGGTGTGTGTATCGAAATATTTATCTACTTGATCACGGAAAGTCGAAACGTTTTCAGAGATTGTTGAATCAGAAAGTAAAGGGCGCTCATTAGATCGTCCACTAGGGTCACCGACCTTTGCTGTAAAGTCACCAAATACAAGGTCAATATTATGACCCGCACGACTAAACAAATCAAGAACACGAATTGGAACAACATGACCTAGGTGTAAATCTGGCCCAGTTGGGTCAGTGCCAAACTTAACATTCAAAGGATGCCCGGAGTCAAGTTGATCACGTATGCCATCCATTGTTATTGCTTCTTGTGTTTTCGGTTGAACGTAACCGATGAATTCATCAGTTGAAATACCCTCAAGAGATTCATTGCTACGATTAAACCACTTCTCACTAAAACTCATAGTCCGATTGTAATATAAATACCGCACTACGTCAATCGCCTAGCTGCATAAAAACAGGGAGATGGTCGGATAGATTTTGAGTTTTTGACGTGTCAATAACACGGTATAAACGAACTAATGGAGCAAGCTTGGTATTAACGAAAAAATAGTCTAGTCGAAGGTTTTGATACGTAACACCCCTATCGGCAGAGAGAGGTACCGTGGCTATGGGGCTGACAGTATGTTCTCTCCCGATATCATGAAAACCGGAATTAATAAGTAGTTGGATTGCGTCATGTTTTACAGACTCTGGCTTAGCAGAGCTAGACAAACCTAGAACTGGGGCATGCTCATTGGGTGCGATCGCATTAAAGTCGCCCGCCATTACGACATTCATATCATTGCTTAGGTATCCCAGGATAGAATTTAGCTCGATAACACGTTGTTGCTCGGGTGAGGGAGCAAGATGAAGAGCCGCGACACGTACTGGCATATTCGCCATTATATCAACTATAATGCCGGAATTTGCCATTTGGTTGAATGGAATCATTCCTAGTACGGGAAGATTAGAAAGAACGATTGAGTGGTTGTCTGTGCGAGACGAAAGACATATACGACAGTTGTTATAGCCTGATTTTTTGACAAAATCGTTTACAAACGATTCATCATTTGCCCATTTAGCTTCTTGCAAACAGACAATAGATGTATTTATTGTATGGAGTAGCCTGGCAATTGCCAGCACATGGTCGTACTGCTGTGCACCGCCAACATTATAACTTAAAAAGGAAACCATGGTATAGTTATATCATAAAAGTAAACAATTAGCTTGACTACATCAGAACGATAACAGTGTGGTATTATTAGATAGTATTAAGAAACTAATGGTTAAAATCATGACAAATAGATACCAGGACATTTTATCAGACATGCAAGAGTCTTTATTTCTACGCGAAAACGGAGACAACAGCAGTAAGCTTATAACACTAGTTGAAAACGCCGTAGCGGCAATGATTGCACGACAAGGTGACGGTCCAATTTACCCTTCGGATTCAGACACTTCCATAACCGACGTTATGAGCTCAGCTGCAATACCTGAGCGTTATAACTTTTCTCACAGCACTACTGTCGAACAAGTAGCCAATGAGATGCAGCGCTCAGTCAAGGCACACAGTCCCTTAATGGTAAAAAATATTATTCCACAGCCAAACTTTGTTTATTTGGCAGCTTACGTAGCAACGTCGTTATATATGGGTAATGCGGTTACCGGAGAAGATGCTGGCGAGGCTCTCAAGGATGAATTAGCTTGTGCGTCAGCTATTGCTAAGATGGCCGGAATGGACCCTACAAAAGCATCAGGTGTATTTACTTTTGGAGGAACAGGCACAAACCTATACGCAGTAAAGATAGGACTAGCCAAGGCTAAACCAAAACATGCATTGGAGGGTGTAATTGACAATGATACTGTAGTAATAGGTAACGCAGCATCACATTATAGTCAGCAAACTTCAGCAAACTGGACAGGCATTGGTCAGAATAATTATCTGAAAGTAAAGACAAATATTGATCAGACAACTGATCTTTCAGATCTTGAAAAAGTGTGTCGACGAGCGCTTGATAGCGGAAAAAAGATCGCCTGCATTGAGGCTGTAGGCGGAACCACATCCAGCATGGGTATGGATGATGTAGAAGAGATATATAAACTTCGTTCACAACTAATTAAAGAATATAGCCTAAGCTACACGCCGCACATACATGTTGATAGCGTCCTGGGCTGGGTGTGGCTAAATTTTATAGATTACGATTTTGATAAGAACCCTCTCGGTTTTAGTGTACGAGTCCTCAAGGGCGCGCAGCACAACGCCAACATGGCGAGAAAGTTCTGCTTTGCTGATTCGCTTGGAGTAGATTTTCACAAGACAGGCTACACGCCCTATAATTCAAGCATGGTTATTCTAAAGAATAAAGATGATTTTAATTTTTTGAAGCGTCAAAAAGATATTATGACACCACTGTTTCATGATGAAAATGAATACAATCCTGGTATATACACTATTGAAACATCAAGATCTGTCGCCAATATAGTCGCAACGTGGGCAACGCTAAAAACTATCGGCAAAGAGGGTTATCAGGTCCTGTTGGGGCATGCACTTGAGATGCGCGAAGCATTTGTTGATCGCGAGAAAGATATTAATGCTGCTGGTATGATTATTGAAAATAAAAACTCCGCGACCACAGACATATTCTTACGTTCCATAGTTACAGGTTCCGACGTACAGAACGAACACCATAAGGAACTATATGATGACAGCATATTAGCGGCAAATACAGAATACACCAGCAACTTTTACGAATGGTTTGTTGATCGTGAAGGAAAAAACCCAAAGATAGCCTTCAGCAAATCCTCGGCATCATTTTATAACCACAATGGTAAACCAGTTGTAGCATTTCGTATAGTTCTACTTGGAGTGAACTGCTCTGTAGAGACCATTAACTATTTGATAGATTACATAATTAACGCCAAGAAAATTTTTGATACCGAAAATTCTATATAATAACCTGTAGCTTTGGCCACTTTTCAAGCAAGCGTTTTCTTGATATACGATCAACGATCAGCTGTCGTTTTTCTGGATTTGCATAGATGATAGGCGTAGGACGAATAATACATTTAACAAGATCACCAATGTCGTGAGGGGCGATTATTACTAGAGAGCCGTCTGAGCGAAGAGTTAAACCAACACTTGTGATCGTCTCGAGCTCTTTACTCAACCCGTCGATCAAATTCACGTAAGGGCTGTCGTTGTTTTCAGTATGGCTATAGGCGAAGTTCGAAACATCCCAACTATAGGTCGGATATAACTCTTCTAGCTTCTGCTTGACGTTTATCGCCATCGTATTGTCGCCTGGCATATAGAGGGCGACATCAATATCCGATGCTCTAGCAGGAGTGGTATTGCCATGGATATAGTCCCACACTTTATTGCGCACGAAACCAGAAAATATACACCAACTACAATCGGGTGGTACTTGTGAATTTATACCTCTAGCCACCTCCATAAACTCATTGTCTCTGCGAAGCAGATTTATGATGTCAGTCTCATTCATAATGAGCTACCTATACAGACACTTTAAAGGCATGCTTTTTCCCAACATGCAAGATGTCGCCATTAATAAGGGTTGCGTTCTCATTGTTTACTCTATTGTTGTTAATTTTAACAGCATTTTGCTTGATTAAACGCCTGGCTTCGCCGCGACTTTTAACTATATCTAGACGAGCTATCAAATCAACAATTGACTCGTCAGAACCAATTTGAACAGTATGAATATCTTGAGCTAAATTCTTATGGCTAACTTCAGATACCCATCGCTTTTCGGCATCAAAAGCAGCCTCACTGCCGTGGTACATAGACACCACTTCTCGAGCAAGCTCTTTTTTAATGTCACGGGGATTTTCATTGCTATCAAGCCGCTTTTTTATTTCGGCAATCTCGCCCATTGATAGACGCGTACAGTCCACGAAACACTGATAGATGCCGGCGTCTGATATTTGCATGATCTTGAAGAACATCTCTTTGGCGCCAAGGTCCAATCCTACACCAGTACCAAGGCTCTTACTCATCAACTTCTCGCCCGTATCTGGATTAACTAATAGAGTTGTCGTAATTACAAACTTTTCCTTCTGTTTGTAACGTTTCAGCAGTGTACGCCCAGCAAGCATATTGAAAGTTTGGTCAGTGCCGCCCACTTCCACGTCAACATCTAGGGCCACAGAATCATACCCTTGCATTAATGGATAGAAGAATTCATGCACGAAAAGGGGCTTCTCCTCAGCAACCCTTTTTTTGAATGCATCCCGTTCAAGCATCTGCTGAACCGTAAAATTTGAGGCCAGCTCGACAGAGTCCTCAAACGTTAGCTTTGAAAGCCATTCTGAGTTAAATTTAAATTCTATAGGATTATCGGCATCATTAAAGTTTAGGATTTTTCCGATCTGTTGTTTAAATGTTTTTAAGTTATCAAGTACCTGTTCGCGCGTTAGCTGCACGCGCATTGAAGTTTTATCACTTGGATCACCGATCATTGCCGTAAAATCACCAATCAATACAATAATTCGATGACCTAGGGCGTGAAAGCGCTCAAGCATTAAATAGTTTGTCGAATGTCCGAGGTGAACGTAGCTGGCGGTAGGATCAATGCCTAGATAAAACGTCAATCGCTTGCCGCTTTGTAGTTCTTTTTTAAGTTCTCTCTTGCTTGGTAGAATTTCAGCTACTGAACGGGATAATGCCTCATCAATAAGACCTTCGTTTGTATTGATTTTATGCGTACGATCATTCATATAGGATTATTGTACTACAAATAAGATCAGATATAAAGCCAGTGCGCGACAACACCAACAATAGACAAGGAGGTGTAATAATAGTTGTTATTTGACATCTTGGTTGCGCGATGTTACAATACATAACTAAGGATGGGCCACATAATATCTCTGGAGGGCCCTCCAGAGATATTTTTTCATCAGCTATTTTTACGCCAAATATACATTTACATCAACGGGAGGTAACCATGACAAAAACTACTGTATCCAAAAAACAGTATGCCGATTCGCGCGATTTCATGACAAGCCTGCTGTTTCGCAAATGGACTATCGCGATCATTCTTTCGCTTGGCACTGAGACTAAGCGCTATTCTGCGCTACACCGCTCTCTTCCGGGGGTGACTCAAAAAGTGCTCACCGAGCACCTCAAGCAGCTAGAACGCGCCGGCATCGTCCGGCGCTTTTTCTATCCGACGATTCCGCCGCGAGTTGAATATAAATTAACGAAAACCGGTCTCGAGTTGTCAAAGCTAACGGATGATATAACTATTTGGTTTGATTCTCATTCTGAAGTTCTGCACAAATCCCAGAAAACTTACGATAAGAAACGCGTGACCGTGTTGCGGCGGTTATAAGTTACGATTTTTCTCTATTGCCTCCAGCACTTCACGATGCCGCAATTTTGCTTGCTTTTGCTTGCGGCTACTTCGCCGCAGTAGCCGATACGGAATGAACAAAATTCCAAAAACAACGTAAATCAGCACGTACCAAAACGCCACGAAAACCCAAGCGAACATAATGAGCGCGGCAGCCACCAAACTAAGCAACGCTTTCACCACTGGATTGTCCACATCCGTAATTTTCCAAATGCGCTTTGCCGAGCCGCTAAACGATAGCGGCGAAGATATGACGATCTTTTCAGATTTTAGTTTGCTCATGTTTTTAGTTTACTTGTAATTTTTATTAGTGTAAAGTTGGCGACAAAATATATTTTTTAGTAAGTTCGTTAATTTAATTCTCGGCTCAAAGCAGAACATAGCTGTACCTCTATAGATTTAACAAACCTCCCGGAAACTAACACACTGATACCACCATAGTAGACTTTCAAGTGCCGTCTTGCCAAGTAAATTAATGCCTGCTAACGTAAAAATAACGGAGGTAAACACAAAGTTTACGCTCTGGTGAAAGGGAGTTTATGGTGTCAAGAAAAACATATTGTTTGGAGGCAATATTTATCTCAGTTGGAGCGCCATTTGTGTTGGCGAACGTAGCCCTAGCTGCACCCGCTGGTGTCAGCAATGTCGAGAATTTTATACGAAGCGTTATCCAAGTGGTGGCGGGACTAGCCGGTCTGGTAGCAACCGGCTTTTTTGTTGCTGGCGGCTTTACCTATATCACTAGCTCGGGAAATCCTGAGCAACTAGACAAAGCAAAGCGCACTATCACATGGTCGGCAATTGGTCTAGCGATTGTTATTGCGGCGTTTGTATTAGCGAACATCGTAACGACTTTAGCGCGACAAGCCTTCGGAGGTTAAACGCTAATGTTCGACTTTGTCGATATTTTCACTAGCAATTTAGTGTTATTTGCTGATACGGCTGGCGCCATAAAAACCGTGCGTGATTATGTTTTGCCGACAGCCAAAATCTTATCGGGCATCGCGTCGCTGGCTTGCGCTTTCTTTTTGGCGCATGCTGGCTATATTTACATGACCAGCAGTGGCAAACCAGACCGCATGGAGCACGCTAAAAACATCGCTAAAAAAGCAGCGATTGGGTTAGTCGTCGTACTAGCCGCTGTGACAATAGTTTCTATTTTGAACGGTTCATATCAAGCGGTGCAAAATCCAAATGACGCAAACCTACCGAACCTACAGGCAGTCACGCCCAAATCAGAAAACAACGGCTTGATCGAGATGATCATCAAAGCTGTGACGGGGCTATTGTCGTCGATTATTAACGCCATAGCCTCGCCATTTTTGAGCGCGCTAGAATTTTTCACCAAATCGACGCCGTTGATGGCGAGCAATAAAGCCGTGTTTAATCTATGGCTAGCGATTGTCGGCATCGCTGATGTGCTGTTAATTTTAGTTGTGGCGCTAGTCGGATTTCAGGTCATGAGCGCGTCGAGTTTTGGTTTTGACGAAGTTGAAGTCAAGCACCTACTGCCACGCATAGCGCTGATATTTTTGCTGATGAACACCTCGATATTTTTGATTGATGGCATCATTAGTTTATCCAACGTTCTCATCTCGGCAGTCAACCAAATTTCGGGTGCATCGACCGTCTGGAGTACGCTCATCAAAGTTGTCGAAAAAACGTCTGGTCAGGGCGTGGCGGCGCTGCTGATCATGGTGGCTTTTCTGATTTGCTCGGTCATATTGTTGGTGTATTATGTTATGCGTTTAATCACTTTATTTATCGGCACTGTCCTGTCACCGCTGGTGAGTATGCTGTGGTTAGTGCCGGGGTTTCGTGATTTTGCCGAAACTTCGATGAAGACGTTCTTATCAACAATTTTCGTTTTGTTTGTCCATGTGGTTATATTGCAATTAGCGTCGTCGCTGTTTTCTGGTATGGCGACTAGCGGCAGTAACAATGCATTTCCCGACACCTTGATGGCGATGGTAGCAGGCATAGCAACTATTCTGACTTTATTAAAAGTTCAAGGCGTGATGATACAATTTAGTTTCGTTAGTATGGGTGCGCGCAATCTAAAGAAGCTGGGTGGTCAGTTTATGAACGGCGTCAGCTACATGACAGGCACTGGCTCGAAAGTGGTGCACAAAACGACCCAGCGCGTGAAGAATACCACTCACGCCGCCAAAAAAGCCCGGGTTCACTCGACTCTCGAAACGGTGGCGCGTCAAACAAAGTCGCCGATGAAAGTGAGTTATCTAAACAAAAAAGGCGACGCGGAAATCACCTACGCCGTAAATCCGCGCAGCAAAAATAATCCAACCGTTGTTAATATGCCCGAATCAAAACCACTCAAAACCGGCACAACTTACCGTGCCGGATCGAAAATAAAATCGACTAAACAGCGAGGTAAAAAATCATGAAAACGACAGTCGTTCCTGCGCAGGTTACTACCGTAGAAGATCGGATTATCGGCAAGCTCGGTTTTTCACAAATCGTGCTCTTGATGATTCCTGTTTTCTTTAGCGCGGGAGTTTTCGCGCTGCTGCCGCCGGTTATGAACGGCGCGCTTTATAAATACGTTTTGATGACGTTAAGTTTGATGATTTGTGGAGTTTTGTCGGTTCGTGTTAGGGGTAAAATCATTGCGCTTTGGCTGGTGACGGTACTGCGTTACAATTTGCGACCAAAATATTATCTGTTCAATAAAAACACTACTGCGTTTCGTGATGAATATAAAAGTGCTCCACCTGAAGACGAAGAAGCCACAAATCAACCAACCAAAAAGCCGCAAAAGCTAGAAAAATTGGATGACGCATCAACCATCAAAACCCGCCAAATTATAGACGACCCAGCCGCTGATGTTCGTTTTGAAACTGATAAGAGAGGGGGTTTGCATGTTCGGTTTACGAAAGTCAAACGCTAAATCTAGCGCCAGGCGGCAGATTGCGCTAAAGGGTGTGCGCGACGGAATTTTGTTATTGCCACAGAATAATTATCGGGCAATCTTGTCCGTTTCGGCGCTGAATTTTGAGCTGCGTAGCGAGGATGAGCAAGACGCAATCATTGATACCTACGAAAGTTTTCTCAATTCGATTGGTTGGCCGATTCAAATTTTAGTACGTACGCGCGAAATTGATATGGACGGATATTTAGAGGATTTGAACTACCGATTGCAGAGCGAGACGATTCCCGTTTACAAAACTCAACTGAAAAATTACGATGAATTTATTCGTTCGCTCATCACCGACAACAAGATTTTGACACGGCATTTTTATATCATTATTCCTTTTCGACCGACCGACAACAAAGCTGATTTTGATTTAATCCGCGAACAGCTCAAACTCCGCATTGATATTATCGCCAAAGGTATGGCGCGGCTCGGCATGCGCGCTGATCAGCTAGATAGCCTCGAAGTGCTTGATTTGTTCTACAGTTTCTACAGCCCAGCGCAAGCAAAAATTCAGCCGCTAACTGAACGCGCTTTGCAGACAATTCACACCGCGTTAATGCGAGATGGGAGTAAAATTAATGATTAAAAAACCGCGCACACCAGTATTTATCAAAAGAATTAGTGACTCAATTAGTGCTCCGAAACGACGCCGCGACCGCCAGCGCGAGGAACAGCAAAAAGAGCTCAATATCACATTTGGCAAACAAGACGCGCTGGATATTTTATCCTACGCTGGGCTGGAAGAAAACGTTGATTATCTTTGCATCGACGGTGTGTACATGCGCACGTTGTTTATTTCTGGATATCCGTTCGTAGCGAGTTCGGACTGGATGGATAGCTTGATTCATTTTAATCACGACATCGACATTAGTTATCATCTGCATGAAGTAGACGCCCGAGCGGCACTGCCAAAACTAAATCGTAAAATTACCGAGCTTGAATCCACACGCCGGGCGATGATGCGCGAGGGACGAATCGTTGGCTCGGAAATTACCGACCCGCTTGAGTCGGCGATTGATTTGCGCGATAAAATTCAGCGCGGTCAGGAAAAATTATTCCAAATGGCGATCTATATTTGCATTCGTTCTGAGACCAAAGAAGAACTTGATAAAACCACCAAGTTGCTTGAAGCTAATCTGTCGGCGCGGTTGTTTTACTCAAAAGTAGCGCGCTATCAGCAGTTAGAGGCGCTGCAATCAATTTTGCCACGCGGCGAAGACCAATTGGCGCAAAAGCGCAACCTTGATAGTTCCAGCGCCGCTCTGACTTTTCCGTTTATGTCATCAGAATTGGTGCAGGAATCGGGCATCCTTTATGGTGTCAACAAATCAAACAACTCGCTGGTTATTTTGGACAGGTTTAGTTTACACAATGCTAACTCAATCACATTTGCGCAGTCGGGTGCTGGCAAAAGTTACACCACCAAAGTCGAGATTTTACGCCAACTCATGCAAGGCACGCGTGTCATCGTCATCGACCCAGAGCGTGAATACAAGCGCCTCGCCGAATCAGTAAAAGGCACGTATATAAAATTATCAGCCAAGAGTAAGCAGAAAATTAACCCTTTTGACCTAGCGACGACTGTTCACGAAATTAGTGATTTATCTGAGCATGCACAAGATCTAATGGACGTAATCGGTTTGATGGCTGAAAGTTTAACGGCGCGCGAAAAAGCCGCCATTGACAAAGCGGTTTTGAAAATCTACAAAAAGTCAAAAACCAAACCGCCGCTTTTAGAAGATTTATACGCGGAACTTCGAAAGTTGGGTCAGCTAAAATTGTGTGAAAAGTTAGAAAAATATATTTCCGGCTCGCTGGCGGATGTATTCAATGCGCAAACAAATGTTAAATTAGACAACCGCTTGGTTATTTTCGATATCAAAGATTTACCAGAAAATCTGCGCCAAATTATGATGTTAATTATCTCTAATTTTGTGAAAAATCAAGTCATGGCTAAGCCAGAAAAGCGGCTGCTGATTATCGATGAGGGCTGGATTTTGTTGCAACACGAGGAGTCGGCGCGGTTTGTAGCAGGACTGGTGCGTCGGGCACGCAAATATTATCTCGGCGTGTCAATTATATCGCAACAAGCTAATGACTTTCTCAAAAGTGAGTATGGTCGCGCTATTGCTTCGCAAAGCGCACTGCGGATTTTAATGCGCCAGGATACGACGACTATCAAAGGCGTGGTTAACGAATTTAACCTCAGCGAATATGAACAAAGTTTTCTGCTCATGTGCGAGCGAGGCGATGCTTTGCTTATCGCCGACCAAAACCATGTCGCCGTTAAAGTTGTGGCAGCCGAAAAAGAACACCCGCTCATCACGACTAATCCTGCGGAGTTGTATTCATCATGAACGGCGCGGTAGTTTTGTTTACAAATTTTGGTTTCAGCATTAAGAAAATTATAGCTATAATCATCGCTACATTATTGCTTATTTTGACGTTTCCGATTTTAGCTATTTCATCACTTGGCTTACCGGCAATGAGCTTTTTAGCAAATGCACCGAGCGCCAAAGCGGTGGAAGAACGTGGTTTTTATAACGGCGGCGTGATGCCCGGAAACACTTACGCCTGGGGCAACTGTACGTGGTGGGCGTATGCGATGCGTCGGTGGGCAAACAGTCCGATTCCGAACACTTGGGGCAACGCTAATACCTGGGATGATAACGCCAAGCGTGATGGCTACATCGTCAACGATACACCAGCGGCTGGTGCAGTTTTTCAGACTGATGAAGGCCATTATGGACATGTTGCGTATGTGATAGAAGTTAATCAAATCAGCGGTGATTGGAAAATTTCTGAAATGAACGCGCGCGGTTTGAACGTGGTGTCGCAGCGCACTTTTTCCAAAGAAGTCGCCAAATCTTATAAATTTATTCATAATAAACCAGGAGCACAGCCGTGGAATCTACAGCCGATTACCTCGCCACCACCTTATGGCTTGGGTCGATAGTTTTAATCGTAATCACGCTTACGATTAGCGCGGTCATTTTGTGGTTGGTGATTCGTTTTGTTTTGAATCGTCGATATTTGCGAACACGAGGCATGGTTTGGCTGGAAATTACACCGCCTGCCACGATCGCCAAAACACCTGAAGCAACCGAGCAACTATTTTCGGTAATTCATGGACATCGGGCGGCGCGCTCACTCAAAGAAAAATTGCTCGGTCGGTCGCCAGTTATGAGTTTTGAAATTACATCAACTAAAGAGCACGGCGTGCGGTATTTGGTGCAGGTCGAACGGCGTCACGCTGCGAACATGCAAAAAGTGATTACCTCCTACATCGCCGACTCAAAGGTTCGCACAGTTGAGCGAAAGAGCGGTGATGATTATCAAGTTATTGAATTTCGAGAAACTGGGCATTACGTCTTGCCGTTAGCTATAAATTCGACGCTAGAGCAACGCGATCCACTCAGTTATGTGATTGGTGCGATGACCAGGTTAGATGACGAAGAGGAAATTATTTTGCAGCTTATAGCAACACCAGCGCGCTTACGTGAAGCAGAAATTCTGTCGCATAAAATTCTCGGCAATGAAAACATTTTGCAATATGTTAGCGGCAAAAAACTATCAATGCTCGGCAGATTAGCTAGCTTTTTTGGCAAAATTTCTTCTGGCGCAACCGACCTCGTCAGCGAAGTTCATGCTAGCATGACAACTAGTTACCGTAATTACTACCATTCAAAAACCGTATCCCCGCGGCAGCAAATCAGGGTGCCGCGAGGTGACCGCCCGGCGCGCATGCTAAGTGCTTTTGAATTAGAACTAATGGAAACCATGCACCAAAAAGTGACTCGTCCGCTATTTTATGTCAACCTACGCATCATGGTAAGTAGTCCAGAAACAAAGAGACATATCGCCGCGCTTAAATCCGCGCTGGACGGTTTTAGTACACCGCCATATCAATCACTCAAAGCAAAGTATCGTATGCCGATTCTGAACAACCTGCTAATTCTTGCATCCATAAAGCGCCTGCCATCGCTGCATAAAAATAGCTCCATAATCCTCGCTTCAAGCGAACTTGCTAGCTTGTTTCATTTTCCTTCAAGTTATCATAGTAAAACCGACAATCTGATAACTTCGCTCAGCCGCACGCTACCCGCGCCGATTTCACTCAAGCAGTCAGAAAGTTTCGATGTGATTATTGGTGAAAATCATCATCACAATACGGTGACGCCGATTGGCTTGATGGAAGCTGAGCGCGAGCGCCATCAGTACATCATCGGCGGTACGGGTAGCGGCAAAACTACGATGTTGCAATATCAAATTGTGCAAGATATTTGTAACGGCAAAGGCGTGGCTGTAATTGACCCGCATGGCGATATGGCGGAGACGATTTTGCGGCACGTTCCTCCGGAGCGCCTTGGCGATGTAATTTATTTCAATCCTGATGATTTGGATTATCCGGTTGGTTTGAATTTATTGGAGCTAGCGCCTGGGCTAGACGGCAGCGAGTTGATGCGCGAAAAAGATCTTATTACTGAGTCGGTCGTGTCGATTTTTCGGAAAATCTTTAGCGACGAGGACTCGGGCGGGCATCGTATCGAATACATTTTGCGCAACACCATTCAAACCGCACTCATGCAGGAAAATTCCACGCTTTTTACTGTGTTTGATTTGCTAAACGACCCAAAATATCGCCGCAGTGTCGTTAAAAATCTTGACGACACAAACTTGATAAACTTCTGGAAGAACGAGTTTGGCAAAGCTGGCGATATGCAGAAAGTAAAAATGTCAGCAGGGATTACAGCGAAAATTGGGCGGTTTTTATTTTCAGCGTCAGCTCGGCAAATTCTCGAGCAACCAAAATCGACGATTGATTTTGATGATATTATCAACTCGGGGAAAATACTGATTTGTAATTTGTCCAAAGGCTTGCTTGGCGAAGATACATCTGAGCTATTTGGAATCACCGTACTTGCGAAGCTCCAGCTCGCAAGTCTCCGCCGCGCCCGACTCAAGCAAGCGGAGCGGCGGACATTCTATCTGTATGTCGATGAGTTTCAGAATTTCGCCACAACATCATTTGTGCAAATGCTGTCTGAGAGCCGCAAATATCGCGTCTTTATGATCATGGCCGAGCAGTCTACTTCGCAGCAAAGCGACCAGCAAACAGTGAATATAATTTTGGCAAATACTGGCACGATTATCTGCTTCCGAACCGGCAATCCGCAAGATGAACAGCGTTTACTGCCGATGTTTAGCCCGTATATTGAACCGGGCGAAATCAGCAACCTGCCAGCATATAATTATTACGCTAGGCTGGCGGCGGTGCACACGCAAGAGCCGCTATCCGGGCAGACTTTATTGCTAGAAAGCGATGGCGATGAGGCAGTGAGAAATGAAATTGTTAAACATTCACGAAAGGAATTTGCCAGGAGACGAGAAGAGGTTTCTGGACAAGAAAGTTCTGGTAGGTCTTCGTCAAGAAAAGTCGCTAAGACCAACGGGCGAACAAAGAAAAAGTCACAGATTACGGCGGAGTTGATGATAGATGAAATATGAGGCTTCAGCTAGGCACAAGCAGTATCGAGTGATACAATAATAGACAAATGGGTATTCCTCAATCAAGCATGAAAATTCTATGGGCAAAAAGTGGCAGTCTCTGTGCAATGTGCAATAACCTAGTAGTTGAGCGTCAAACTGACACACTGATTCCTGTAGGAGAAATGGCTCATATTAAGGGGCATAGGCCGAATTCTGCACGCTACGATGACAGTCAGAGTGATATCGAACGTCATTCCTATAATAATCTTATTCTTCTCTGTCCAACATGTCACACTATTATTGATAAGAGTGCAGTACAATACTCTGTTGACTATCTTCATGAAATCAAATCTTTGCATGAGGAGCGCATTGAGCGAGCCATAAAGAGAAGCTTACCGACAATCACATTTAGAGAACTCGAGGAAACTCTTCGGCACATAATAGATAACCCTCCTTTGAAATACGATAGCGAAGACTTTGGACTGATACCTATAAAGGATAAAGTGCACAAAAATAGTCTAAGTCTGCAGACAGAGCAGATGTTAAAAATGGGCATGGCTTCTGTATCGCTGATTGATAATTTTTTAAACAAAAATGCTAGCGAAGACTATCCAGAAAAATTAAGGGTATTTTTTGTACAAAAGTATAAAAATTTAAGAAGAGATACTGATAACGGGGATGCTATATTTTACTCTCTAGTGCAAGCAGCCTCTAGCGACAGTAGCGACCCTCGTCATATGGCTGCAGCTTACGGAATAGTGGCCTACTATTTTCAGCTATGTGAGGTGTTTGAAAAATGATAATACTTCCAGATAAAACTATTCGCGTGGGGTTTTCGGTCGTTGGAGTTGGTGCAATACTTCTTCAAAACATAGATTCAGTTGAAACAGTGAGTTCGTTATGGAGCAAAGTGAAGGTATATGAAGAAATAGGTACGTTTGAGAAGTTTATTGCAGCTCTGGTGTTACTGTACTCCTCCGGAGCTATACTGTATAATAATGGAGTAATCGAAAAAAATAAAAAACATGAAATTAGTTAAATTAAGCGCAAACAAAAGCAGTTTTAAAACCATACAATTTCGTAGAGGTTTTAATATAATCATAGCCGACCGCGACCAAGACTCCAGCGACAAGCATTCCACTAATGGCTTAGGTAAAACGCTATTGCTTGAAATTGTAAATTATTGCCTGGGAGGTAAGCCGTCAAAAACTCTTAAAAAAGAAGAGATGAAAGATTGGGTATTCAGCTTGACTATCGAGATAGACGGAGAAGAGGTTGTTCTCAAGCGAGCAGTAAATGATCACAAAAAATACATAGTGGCGCTAGGAGTTGAAGATATTAGCGCAGATGAAGTTTGTCTAACCTTAGGAGAGAAATTGTTTGGTGTTAGTGTACGTGAAGTAAAAGACAAAAGCAATCACCCTACGTATCGCACATTGGCGTCGTACTTCATGAGAACTGATGATGGCGCATTCTCTGATCCTTTCTTATGCTTTGCTCGGCAGAAAGCACTATCTAGAGATAACAATACCGCTTTTCTGCTAGGATTAAATTGGCAGCTATCTGTCAAATTCTCGCAACTCAAATCTGAATTTAAAAAATTAGATAGTGCAAACAAAGCTATTGAAACGGGTGCTTTTGATGCGTTTGGAGGTACGGTGGGCGATTTGAACTCAGAGAAAATAGACGTTGAGTTGCAACTTGCGGAGAAGATGAAAAGACTAGAAAATTTTCAAGTTCACGAAGACTATAGAGATATACAGGCTAAAGCAGACACTTTAACTAAAGAAATCCACGATATTATCAATGAAATCACTATAAACTCTCAAATAGTAGAGAGATACAAAGACAGTTTAAAAAATGAAAACGGTGATGATATAAAAATAGAGCAAATATACGAAGCAGCGGGCGCCGTCTTTGAAAAATCCTCTCTACGCACACTCGATGAGGTGATTAATTTTCACAGAGACGTAGTACTTAACAGGAAAAATTATCTAGAAAGCGAGATCGAGCTATATGTAACAAAAAACAGAGCTTTGGATAACAAAATGGAAAAACTCTCAAATGAGAGAGCTGGCTATTTGAATATACTAAAGACACATGGAGCTCTTGATGAATATACAAAACTTCAAGATGAAGTCAACAAAAGCAAGACCAAGATAGCAGACATAGAGAGCAGAATTTCTCGACTCACGGAGATTAAGTCAAGGATTGATGACATACGAATAGAGATTAGCGATGTTATATCAAAGATGTGGCAGGAATATAACGGAGACCAGCCGCTAATATCAACAGCTATACGTTTATTTAATTCAAACTCTCGATTTTTGTACGAACAGCCCGGGACACTCTCTATTGATGTAGATAAAGAAGGCTATAAGTTTAAAATTGATATTAAAAAAGCTGGCAGCGACGGCGTTAGTAGTATGAAGGTGTTCTGCTACGATCTTATGCTAGCTGAATATTGGTCTACTATACGTCACAGAGAATTTCCCTTATTCCACGATTCAAAAATATTTGCAGACGTAGATCCTAGACAGGTAGCAAAAGCTCTAGAAATTTCTAGTAGCAAAGCCGAGTCGTTAGACTTTCAGTATATTTGCTCCATGAATTCTGGGTATATGCCGTATGACTCTCTACCGGAAGAATTTACCGATAACCTTAGCAAATACATTATCGCAAGGTTTAACGACAAAGACGAGCACGGCACATTACTGGGTGTAACTTTTTAGCACCGCCGCGTTGAAGTCTATTAAGAGGCACTGTCCTGTTTCTTGTACTTCTTCAAAAGCCCCTCAAGATCAAACCCTTCACTCCTGCTAGCGACATGCGCAAATCGCTGCATGAATTTCAGAAATCCGACCGCGTATTCGCGATTGGCATTGTCTGGGTCGTGAAGCTCCAGGTAGTGGATCGTTTTCTGAATCGTTTCTTCGTCTTCGTACAGATGAAGATTTTTGATCGTGTCCTCGTTGTTCATAATTATTTCACCTCCATAAATTTATTTAAGCCGATAAAATCTATCAACATTTCCGCTTCGAGTGTAGATGTCGTCCTCCTCATTATCTCACAACTATCGTGATATGAGAGAATATTTAAGCTGCCTTCGTAAATAACCTGCCTATCAATGATGGCTAATTTACGGTGATGTTTGACTGTAAAAAGAACGTCGACACCCGCAGATTGTAGTAAACTTAGAGATTTTTGGACTTGCAATTTGTATATTTCGTCGTATTCTTCAAGCGGTTTGGTGTTAAGTAATATTGCCACGCCACGCTTTTTGAGCCGATGAAATATCGAGATGAATCTTTCAACTCGGGCAGTTCTGAGGAACGGGCTTTCGATAATAACGCTTTTTCGAGCTCTTCGTAAGTCGCGCATAAACTGGTCGTCAAAAGTGTTCTGGTCGTAGAGTTTTGAGCTCGATTTTCGCAAATTAAACATCGCGCTCCTCCAAATCCGGCAAATACACCTCGCCATTTTTGATAACCATACCAAGCTCCTTAAAGCGATCCCGCAGCACAAACAAATCGCGAAAAAGGAGTTCCACATTTATATTGGTTAGCTCACCAACTGCCACTAAAGCGCCGATTTTAGGAGGCTTATATACGGTATTTCTGGAGAGTATCTACACTTAGATGAACAACTTCAATCTGACGCGGCAACTGGCGAAAAATATTGACAGAAGTAACGCGAGCGCTGCGCGGTCGCGGACTCGTTTCAGATACAGAATTTACTCATTTACGCGAACATTTTGCCCGAGATCGATTGAATATCAGAAGATCATTGATACCGCGCCGCTTGCGGCTGTGCTGAGACTTACGAGGCCTAAATGGCAGCAGCGCTCTTTGTTGGCGGTCCAGGGTAGCGATCGTCTCGAGGGCGGTGAGGGCAATGATACTTATTTTAGCAAAGGCAATAGAGCGGACGTAATACACCGAAAGTCTTATCTAAGCCACGTTTTCTTTTCAAAGAGATACAGGTATGATCTGAGAGCAAGCTACAGTAACTCAACTAGTACAAAGCTATTGTTTATAAATATTGGACAGCTCCGACTGCTTGATTGTACTAAGCAACATACTTCAAGCCTAATAGAAAAAGTTAAGTGTTTATGCTTTGGACTGCTGCTTACCTCTGATATAGTCAATAATCAGAGGAGAGAGTGGTTAGTAAGCGAGAAAAATCAGATAAGGATAGTCAGGCAGCGCCGGTTAAAAAGCGTGCTAGTGTTAAAACTGCGTCAAAGAATCGTGAAAAATTACATGATGATCTGGCAAATAAAAAGTTTGGCGGCAAGTTAGATCCTGGTCTGTATTGTTTCACAGCCATTGCTCAGTTTCATGGTATTCCTGCCGACCCGGAGCAGATTACTCACGCGTTAGCGATCGATCCGCGTGTAGGTATGAGTGAAGCGGATATGCTACGGGCTGCGCGTTCACTCAAATTGAAGGCGCGGGCGGCTACGGTTAATTCTAAACAATTAACGAAGTTGCCACTACCGCTGATCGTTGGTATGAAGGATGAAAAGTTTGCGGTGTTGGCGCAAATTGC
>ERZ773010.552-NODE-552-length-25935-cov-6.696716_pt1 | contig 25935 bp, 19 predicted proteins | sample MGYA00580842_ERZ773010 | MGnify/ENA primary metagenome ERZ773010 (study PRJEB29015, sample SAMEA2737982) | human oral metagenome | biome: human oral; feature: human-associated habitat; material: dental | place: China | collected 2107 ...
CAATTTTAACAAAAAAAAATGCACTTAAAAATTTATAGATATTAAAATAATACTTATATTTGCCCCCAAATTTAAATAGTAATCAAAATTCATTTTTAAGTATGAAGAAAATCAAATTAACTTTATTTGCTTTGGCTGCTGCTTTTTCAGTAGGAGTTCAAGCGCAAGATGAAAACAGTCCTTGGCAGATAGGATTTGGAGTAAATACAGTCGATATACGTACTCCAGATGCATTTGGGGACTTGATGAAAGACTGGGGTGGACCAAGTGATATCAACATCCTTCCCGCTGTTTCTCGTCTTTCAGTAGGTAGATACATTGGTTCAGGTTTCTCTGCTGAACTATCTGGATCATTAAACAAAATCGAAAAAGGTTTTGGTTATAGCAAAGATCTTGATAACAAAGTAGACTTGTCTTTCTGGGCTGCTAATTTAGCTGTGAAATACCACTTGAACTCTCTATGGAAAGCTGCAAGATGGTTCGACCCATTCTTGCAAGTAGGTGGTGGCTATGCAGCTATTGATAACGAAGGTAAATTCCGCGCTTTAGGTGGCGGTGGTGTAAACTTCTGGTTTACTGAAAACATCGGTATCAACTTGCAAACTGCTTACAACCCAACTTTCAAATCTGATTCTCAAGAAGACTACTTCCAACACGCTGCTGGTATTACCATTAAATTCGGTAAAAAAGACCGCGATAAAGATGGCGTAGCCGATAAAGATGACGCTTGTCCAGACGATCCAGGTAAAAAAGAATTGAACGGTTGTCCTGACCGCGATAACGATGGCGTAGCTGATAAAGATGACGCTTGTCCAGACGAAGCTGGTCTTCCTGAATTAAAAGGTTGCCCAGATAGAGATGGTGACGGTATCGCTGATAAAGATGACGCTTGCCCAGACGAAGCTGGTAAACCAGAATTCAACGGTTGCCCTGATACTGATGGTGACGGTGTTGCTGATAACGTAGACCAATGTAAAGATGTTGCTGGTCCTAAAGAAAACAACGGTTGCCCTTGGCCTGATACCGATGGTGACGGTGTACTTGATAAAGACGATGAATGCGTTGATAAACCAGGTCCTGCTTCTAACAACGGTTGCCCTGAAGTAACTCAAGAAGTTCAAAAGAAATTGAACGACTTCGCAAAAACTATCTTGTTCGATGTAAACAAAGCTACTATCCGTCCTGAATCAGCTACTGTATTGAACAATATCGTTGAAGTATTGAACGAATACAAAAACGCTAAATTCTCAGTAGAAGGTTATACTGATACAACCGGTAACAAAGCTAAAAACCAAAAACTTTCTGAAGATAGAGCTTACTCTGTTAAAGCTTATCTCGTAGATAAAGGTATCAACCCTGCTCGTCTTTCTGCTAAAGGTTTTGGTCCTGAAAAACCTATCGCTTCTAACAAAACTAAGAAAGGTAGAGAACTTAACCGCCGCGTTGAAATCAACTTGGTAAAATAGTTTTAGGAACGTTTTTATCTTTATAAAACCAAAAAAAAGAGGCTGCCACTTTCGGTAGCCTCTTTTCTATCTTTAACCCCTAACCTCTATCCCTTAACCCCTATGTCCATAGATATCCAATTGCAAACCTTGCCTAATAACCCTGGCGTCTACCAGTTTTATGACACCTCCGATACCCTTATCTATGTGGGCAAAGCTGTCAATCTCAAAAAACGCGTCTCTTCTTATTTCCAAAAAGAACACGATAATGCTAAAACACGCATTTTGGTGCGCAAAATCGTACGTATTGAGCACATCGTGGTAGCTACCGAAAGCGATGCTTTACTACTCGAAAACAACCTTATTAAAAAATACCAACCTCGTTACAACATTCTTTTAAAGGACGATAAAAGCTATCCGTGGATATGTGTCAAAAAAGAACGCTTTCCGCGCGTTTTCTCCACACGCCGAGTAGTGAAAGACGGCTCTTTGTATTTCGGTCCCTATACGAGTATGAAAACGGTACACACACTTTTAGATTTGATAAAAGAACTCTTCCCCTTGCGTAATTGCAACTACGATTTGTCGCCCCAAAACGTAGCCAATCACAAGTTTAAAGTGTGTTTGGAATACCATCTAAAAAATTGTAAAGGACCTTGTGAAGGATATCAAAGCGAACAAGATTATAACAATAATATCCAGCAAATAGTCGAAATTCTCAAAGGAAATTTCAAAGAAGCACTCAAGCATTTCAAAGAAGAAATGATGGCATTAGCTGCCGAAATGCGTTTTGAAGAAGCGCATCTCATCAAACAGAAAATACAAAGTTTGGAGAACTACCAAGCTAAATCTACTATTGTGAGTAGTAAAATTACCAATGTCGATGTATTCTCTATCGTTTCCGATGAAGAATATGGGTATGTAAACTTCTTGCAAGTGGCTTATGGAGCGATTGTGCGCGCTCATACTTTGGAGATTAAAAAGAAATTAGACGAGACTGATAGAGAGCTTTTAGAATATGCTATTATTGATATTCGTGAACGCTTCTTCTCTGTATCTAAGGAAATTATCGTACCTTTTGATGTAACCCTTTCCGACGGATTGCAAGCTACTATCCCTAAAGCAGGTGAGAAAAAACAACTCTTGGAACTCTCCTTGCGCAATGCCAAACACTTCCGTCAAGATAGGTTCAAACAAGAAAAAATAGTAGACCCTGAACGCCATACCAATCGCATTCTCACCCAGATGCAACGCGATTTGCACCTCTCGGTACCTCCTGTGCATATAGAGTGTTTCGATAACTCTAACATTCAGGGTACAAACCCTGTATCAGCTTGTGTAGTCTTTAAAAATGCCAAACCAAGCAAAAAGGACTATCGTCATTTCAATGTAAAAACTGTCGAAGGTCCTAACGATTTTGCTTCTATGGAAGAAGCGGTATATCGCCGTTACCGCCGTTTGTTAGACGAACAACAACCGCTGCCTCAACTCATTATCATCGATGGAGGTAAAGGGCAACTCTCATCAGCTCTAAAAGCCTTAGAACAGTTAGAATTGCGCGGTAAGATAGCTATTATAGGCATTGCCAAGCGGTTAGAGGAAATTTATTTCCCCGAAGATAGTGTCCCTTTGTATTTAGATAAGCGTTCCGAAACCCTGCGTGTAATTCAGCAATTGCGTGACGAAGCACACCGTTTTGGTATTACGTTCCACCGCCAAAAACGCAGCAAATCAGCTATCGTATCCGAACTCGATGGGGTAGGGGGGATAGGCGATAAAACCAAAGAAACGCTCCTCCAACACTTCAAATCCGTAAAACGCATCCGTGAGGCTACATTAGAAGAACTCACAAAGGTCGTAGGTTTTAGAGGTAAAAAAGTGTATGAGTATTTTCACCATCCGTAATTTGCTAATTTGCTAATTATTACATATCTTTGCACTTTCATCATCAATAAATTTAAGTAGTGAAGTATTGTTTCTACATAATAACCTTGCTCTTTTTGGTTGCTTGTACTTCTAAAGAAAAAAAAGCAACCCTCACTCCTTTTACTTTCCCCGAAAATACTGAGCTCATCTACCATATCAACAACCGCGACAACTTCCTGAGTGCCCTTACGAACAATAGCTTTTGGAAAGCTCATAACCCTCGTATATTGCGTTTGCACGAAGTAAAACTCTTGGGGAGTCTACCGCTAAATGAAGATATATGGGTGGCGTTTTCTACTGAGGGTAATTGTTTTTTTATTTGTAAAAAAAGTGATAATGAGAAATCAGCTACTTGGAAAAATGCTTCTGCGCAAGTACAAAAACAAGCCTTGTTTGGCAAAGAATGGTTCTATACACTTTATGGTGATTATCTGCTTGTTGGTGATAGCGAAAAACTTTCTGAATACACTTCTTTAAACAAACAAAACAAGAGCGCTAATCAGCAGGATTTAGAAAAACTACAACAAATTAGCGGAACAGAATGCGTGGCAAACCTATTTTTACAAAAAAACGCCGCCAATGACTATTTCGAACCTTTCTTTGGTGAAAAACCACTTGCAAATTGTAAAAACTGGGTAGCTTTTGATCTCTTTTTAGAAGAAAACAATGTGCGTCTCAGTGGGGTAACCACTATTGATAAAGAGGCAAATACCGATGTGATGCTCCACACTGTCCCCTATCAAAACGATGCGTTAAGTCTAATGCCTGCCCGCGTGCTCAGCATCGATGCTTATACTTTTGACGATGCCGAAAAACTAACACAAAACGACAGTATAGCACAGGAAAGTCCCTTTAGAACTTCTATCAATGGGGTTGCTTTTGGGCGCGTAACTGAAGGTCAATTTGCAGTTGTTTCCTCATTTGATGTAGATGAAACCCTCCAACAGCTACCCGTGCTCTCCGAGGATTTCCAATACAACTTCCCGATGTACGAACTCAACCCCGACCTGCCCGTCGGTTTCTTCACTTCATTTGTAAAAGATTTCATTCCGCGTTATGCAGGCGTATATCAAAAGCAATTGGTACTCACCAAAACCAAAGAACTCCTCATCTCTGTAGTGAACGATATGCAGCGAGGAAATGTATTATCAGCGAATAAAGCCTTTGGTTTATTAGAGGAAAACAGCGCTTCAAATGTTACTTTCTCCCGCATTGTCAATCTTTACGACAATCCTTCATTTAGCAGTCGTTTTCCTGCAATAGCCGAAAATTACCGTTGGGCTCTCTTCCAGCAAACGCCTCAAAACGACTATTACGTGCTGAATTTTGTAAGTGAAAAACAAACTGAAAGCACCCTTTCTGATGAGATGCGCGAGCGTTTCCGCTTTGCCTTAGACGATGCTATGGCAAGTGAGCCCGTCATTCTCTTAAACCACCGCACCAAACGATTGGAAATCGCTGTGCAAGATGAGAATAACTACCTCTATCTCATAGGTAACAACGGCTCACTTTTGTGGAAAAAACGCTTAGATGGAAAAATACAAAGTCCTATCTACCAAGTAGATTTGTTCAAAAATGGCTTCCTGCAAATGGCTTTCACTACCGAAAAATCCATTTGGGTAATCGACCGCAATGGCAAGGAGGTAGCCCCTTTCCCTTTGCAGTACAAAAATCCTATTACCCCCTTAGAAGTCTTTGATTATGAAAGTAATCGCGAGTATCGATTCCTATTTGCCGAAGGCAATACTCTTCACCTTTTAGATAAGAAAGGGCAAGAAGTGAAAGGTTTTAACCAGAGTGCTAATGGCAAACCTTTGTTTACCCCTAAACACTATCGTTTCAATGGGAAAGACTATCTCATTTACTCATCTAACAATGGCACTTTCAACATCTTGCACCGCAATGGCGAGCCTCGTATTACCGTCAAAGGAGCCTATAGTTTTTCTAACAATCCGCCTTTGGTGTTAGGTAACCTCTTTATGTTCACTAATAGTGATGGTACGCTTATCTCTATAGACGAAAAAGGCGGAATGACCCGCAAAAACCTATCACTTACCGAACCTTTTTATTGGGGCGGCAACCGCTATGTACTTACCTCACTTTCAGGGAATATACTCACTATTGGTAATCAGCGCATAGAACTCACTGAAGGAAAATACAGCCGTCCTAAATTGTTTCGCATTCGCGGAATGAACTACGTATCAGTAACCGAACAGAATACTCAAAAAGCCTACCTATACAACGAAAAAGGCAACTTGCTAAAAGATTTTCCCGTAGAGTCTATTTCACCCATTGCTATAGATGTAGATTACGATAAATCTATCTGGGTAGTCACCGAAAAAAACACTACTGAATTGATATTGTATACAATGAAACAATTTGCTAATGAGTAGTTTGCCAATGAGAACTTACAATAAAAAAGACCCGCAGAATACCTCTCTACCCGTTAGTGAAAGTAGAACAACCTTACCGCCTCCGCCAGCTCCTACCTATAAGGGCATCAACAAGCGCTACAAGAAGGAAGAGGCTTCTCAACAACCTTTTTCTGAAGAAGAATTTCAAGAAAGATTTAAAAAAGAAGTAATTACTGAGCCTCAAACTAACGATGTTCCTAAAGATACTAAAGGCGTTTTCATTAATAAAAAGATAGAAATCTCACTCATAACTGCGGCAGGTTTATTATTACTCTTTTTTATAGTGTTAGGTGTGCGTAAGTTTATAGAAAACAAAGATTTAAGAGAAAAAGAATTACAAGAAATGGGGCGTGCTTATCAGGAATATGAACGTAATCCTCCCTCTCCCGAAGTGCCAAGCGGAGAAAAAGCTGTTATCGCCTTTTATGGCTTGTGCCACGACATTGCCTACGAAGGTCATAATGCAATGATTGATACCCTTTTAGTTTCTACCGACTTTAAACAAGCACTTGCTTCAGGGGCTCTTGATAAACAAATTCCACAACACTTCACAGGTCTCGATGCCGATAGCCTCCAAAACCGCTATAACACTCTTGTCGCCGAAACTAAAAAACTTTTACAAACTACTGATAAAAAGCAGCAGCAACACTTTCTCACTGCCGAAAAAGCACTGTTCTCTCAGCTGAACAAACTCACCTCCAAAGCTGCTTACCGCTTGGTAACCGATGCCTACGATAGAGATAATTTTGAAGTCTATAAGAAAAATGCACTCGCCCTAAAAGCACTTAATGATGAAATTTGCCTACAGTACACTCAAAAAAAGAACAACCGCGAATTGCTGAACAAAAAATACGAGAATTATTGTAAAACCGAATTGCCATTAGTACGACTACAGTTTTCACAAAGCTGTTTCAATACTAATTTTTACCAGTTGACAGTGCTTCACGGTATTGATTTTACAAAGGTAATTCGCCGAGCTATAGATATGAATTACCGAGACAAACAAAGGTGTTTTGAAGAATTTCAAGAAATGCGACAACAAACTAAATGGCGCACCAATCCTTACCAAATCATCAGTGCTGCACGCGCTCGTGAATATTACAATTACTAAACCGATAAATTAACAAATTATTATGCTCTTACGTTTTACCCTTCAAAACTTTCTTTCTTTCCAAAAAGAAACCTCTTTTGATATGTTCCCCAATCCCAAACGTGAGGAACTACCTCATCACACCTATACCCAATTGCCCATTCCTCTGCTCAAACAAGCTGCTATCTATGGCGCCAATAGTTCAGGAAAATCTAACTTTATCAAGGCGATTGCTTTCCTGCAAAACTTGGTGTGCAACAGCGATTTCCTCCAAGAGGATGATTTCTCTTCTTATACTTTTAGAAGATATGTTGAATCAGAAGATAACGAAAAAAAACTACCTATCTCCCTCGAAATAGAATTCTTGTACCAGCAAAAAGGCTATATCTATAGAGTAGAAATTTATCCGAAAAGCCTTAATGAAAGTCTGTATATTTCAGGTTTAGGAAGTTTTTCTGATAGGTTAGTTTTTGAACGAAAAAACACAAAAGTCAGCGGGACTCCTCTCACTAATGAAACTGCTGTTACTCAATTGCTTTCTCGAAATCCTTACGCCTCTCTCTTGGCTCTAAATCATAAGTTCCCTATACTAAATACTCCAGAATTAGAAGCTGTCTACCAATGGTTCAACTCTCAACTTTTGGTAGTCAATAAACAAACTACTCTCAGTAGCCTCTATGCGAGCCCTTTGCTAACAGAACCTCTCTGTGATTTTGTAAGTACAATGATGAATAAAGCTGGTTTGGAAATAGAAACGGTAGAAATAATGGATATCCCTTTTGAGACCCCTTTAGCTAAAGGACAAGAAATTGAAGATGAATTATATTTCTCACAAGAGGACGATCAAGGAGGACTCACTGATTTTTATTATGACGACCAATCCGAGGGGACTATACAACTCTTGCGCCTTCTGCTTGCACTCTATCAAGCATTACAAGGAAAAGTGGTTTGTTTTGATGTTATTGATGCACAACTGCACCCAGCCTTGCTCGCCGAACTCATTCGTTATTACGTCAATAACCCTGAGGGCGGACAATTGATTTTCACTACACACTGCGTTTCCTTACTCGATACCCAAGACCTCCTCCGTCCCGATGAAGTCTGGTTCACCGAGAAACAACAAGGCAACAGCCGTATGTATTCCCTCAACGATTTCAAAATCAACGATATGCCCTCCCTTGCCACCGCTTATTTGCAGGGTCGCTTTGGAGGCATCCCCATTACTGATTTTACCTGACCCCTAACCCCTGACCCCTGATCCCTGACCTCTAACAATGAGAAACTATATCAAAAAAAATCTCCCCAAAGATTCCCTACCTGCTCGTAAAAGTGAGGTAGCAATCCCGCCTGCTCCTACAACTTCAACTAAAAACATCGGAAAGCGCTACCAAAAGAAAAACAAGCAAAAACAACCTTTTTCCGTTGGTGAAAAAACTCAAGAACAACCGCTCTCTCCACAGCAAGAAATACAACCTATAAGCCAAGATACTTCCTCAACCAAACTGCCAATATTTTGGGAAGGCTATATTTTTTGGGGAGGATCATTCTTCATAATCTTATTAATAATCCTTCCCTTATTCAGAAAATGTGGAACTGATACCCTACCCCAAAAAGAATCTGAGGATACTCAGTTGGTTTATACACTCAATGAACGACATCACGTTCAGTTCAAAATGATTCCTCGAGGAAATGAAGCAGTGATCGCTTTTTATAATCTCTGTTATGAGATTACTTGTTATTATGAAGAAGAACTCACAAATCCCGATGAAATACAATCACTTAGAGACTATTTAGATATTAAATTGATGGTGGAAAGTCAAAATTTGGACACTGTGCCAACCGTTCCCTCTACCAAAAGCCGTATATGGTACGACATAGAGCAGGGTAGCTTGAGAAAACTAACACCTTTTGACTTTATAGAACCCGATACCGTACAAAAACTCTATAATAGCCTGATTTTGCAAGCTAAAAGCTGCTATGAACGACGCCATTTAATCATTGATGAAATTGAGCGCAGCTCTTCTCTGTACAATAATACTAAAGACCAACTTAAAAAATCTATTGAAATCCTTGCTGATCAAAGTCAGCAACTTTTAGCTACTGAAAAAACTTTGTTCGCAATGATAACCCCAAAACTGCAACAAGCAAAAAGTTTGCTTATAAGAACAGAACCCGAGCGCCAGGCTTTTGACGAATATCAAAAACTCCTCCAGTTTCGAACAGATGTAGTAACCGAAGTTCAAAATCAAGTAGCTACTGGAAAAATAGACGCTAAAAAACTCGAAAAACTATTAGAAACCTATAAAGAGCAGTATGCAAAAGTGTTACATACCCCTTTTAAATCTCCTGTTTTTATCGAAAATGTTTATAGTGCTCTTGCTTGGCAAACCGTCCTTCACGACTCCAATTTAGAAATAATGATAGATGAACTTATCACCACCCGCACCTTGAACCCGTCTGATGTCAAAAAAGTCGTTTCTATGACTAAATTCCGTGACAACCCCTACGAAATTCTCAATACCTATGGAATGAAAGATTATTACAGATTTTAACTTCCCTAATTCCCCAACTCTCAACTACTTAAAAACTTTTTCAAAAAATATTCTCAAAAAACTATTGCCATTTCAAAAAATAGTAGTACTTTTGCACGATATTTTGTAAATAGGCTTCGTGGGGACTCCCCAACGAGGCCACATAAACTTATTATATTCACCATAACAATATGGCAAGAGAAAAAACAACAGCTGTTCCTAAATTTGATAAAATTTCGATTGGTTTGGCCTCCCCCGAATCTATCTTAGCCGTTTCACGCGGCGAGGTTACTAAACCCGAAACTATCAACTACCGTACTCACAAACCTGAACGCGACGGGTTGTTCTGTGAGCGTATCTTTGGTCCCGTAAAGGACTATGAATGTGCTTGTGGTAAATACAAACGCATTCGCTATAAAGGCATCGTCTGCGACCGTTGTGGCGTGGAAGTGACCGAGAAAAAAGTACGCCGCGAAAGAGTAGGACATATCAACCTCGTGGTGCCTATCGCTCACATTTGGTATTTCCGCTCTTTGCCTAACAAAATCGGCTATTTGTTAGGTCTTCCTTCCAAAAAGTTGGATATGATTATCTACTACGAACGCTATGTAGTTATCCAACCAGGTATTGCCAAAGGTCCAGAAGGTGAAGATTTACAATATTTAGACTTCCTTTCAGAAGAAGAATACCTCGCTATTACCGAGAGTCTTCCCGCTGATAACCAATACTTAGAAGATACTGATCCCAATAAGTTTATCGCTAAAATGGGAGCTGAGTGTCTCCTCGAACTCCTCGAACGTTTGGATTTAGACGCACTTTCTTACGACTTGCGCCACAAAGCCAATAACGAAAGTTCTAAACAACGCAAAACCGAAGCGCTCAAACGCTTGCAAGTGGTAGAAGCCTTCCGCGAATCTCAAAAGAATCGCGAAAACAAACCCGAATGGATGATAATGAAGGTGATTCCTGTAATCCCGCCCGAATTGCGTCCATTGGTACCGCTTGATGGAGGACGTTTTGCAACTTCCGACCTCAACGACTTGTACCGCCGTGTGATCATCCGCAACAACCGCCTTAAACGCTTGATGGAAATCAAAGCACCTGATGTGATTTTGCGCAACGAAAAACGTATGTTGCAAGAGTCTGTAGATTCACTCTTCGATAATACTCGTAAATCATCAGCGGTAAAAACCGAATCTAACCGTCCGCTTAAATCTCTTTCTGATTCATTGAAAGGTAAACAAGGACGCTTCCGTCAGAACCTCCTCGGTAAACGTGTGGATTACTCTGCTCGTTCCGTTATTGTGGTAGGTCCTGAACTCAAAATGTATGAATGTGGTTTGCCAAAGAATATGGCTGCCGAACTCTATAAACCGTTTGTAATCCGCAAACTCATCGAGCGCGGTATCGTAAAAACGGTAAAATCAGCTAAGAAAATCATCGACAAAAAAGAACCTGTAGTATGGGACATCTTGGAGAACGTGATCAAAGGTCACCCTGTCCTCCTCAACCGTGCTCCTACATTGCACCGTTTGGGTATTCAGGCATTCCAGCCTAAACTCATCGAGGGAAAAGCTATCCAGTTGCACCCATTGGTGTGTACAGCGTTCAATGCCGACTTCGACGGTGACCAGATGGCGGTGCACTTGCCATTAGGTCCTGAGGCTATCCTCGAAGCTCAACTATTGATGTTGGCTTCTCACAATATCCTCAACCCTGCCAATGGTTCACCTATCACTGTACCTTCTCAAGATATGGTCTTGGGGCTTTACTACATCACCAAAGGTCGTAAATCTACCCCAGAGTATCCTATCAAAGGTGAAGGTCTCACTTTCTATTCTGCCGAAGAGGTAAATATCGCTTACAACGAAGGTAAATTGAGCCTCAACGCTTTCATCAAGGTGAAAGTACGCGACCTCGACGAGAATGGCAATGTGTATTATCCTATAGTAGAAACTACTACGGGGCGTGTGCTCTTCAATGAGTTGGTGCCTTTGGAAGTAGGCTACGTAAACGAGGTACTTACTAAAAAATCTCTCCGCGACATCATCGGTCGTATCCTCAAAGCTACCAGCATCCCTGTAACGGGTGACTTCTTGGATAAAATCAAGAATATGGGTTACCGTTTCGCCTTCAAAGGTGGATTGTCATTCAGTTTAGGAGATATCATCATCCCACAAGAAAAAGTGGATATGATTGCTGAAGCTAATGGTCTCGTTGATGGTATTATGATGAACTATAATATGGGTCTCATCACCAATAACGAGCGTTACAACCAAGTGATTGATGTTTGGACATCTACCAATGCACAACTTACTGAATTGGCGATGAAACGCATCAGTACCGATCAGCAAGGATTCAACTCTGTGTATATGATGCTCGACTCTGGAGCGCGTGGTTCTAAAGAGCAGATTCGTCAGCTCTCTGGTATGCGTGGTTTGATGGCTAAACCTAAAAAATCAAGCGTTGGAGGGGGCGAAATTATCGAGAACCCTATCTTGTCAAACTTTAAAGAAGGTTTGTCAATCCTCGAGTACTTCATCTCTACTCACGGGGCTCGTAAAGGTCTTGCCGATACCGCTTTGAAAACTGCCGACGCTGGTTATTTAACTCGTCGTTTGGTAGACGTTTCACAGGACGTAATTATCAACACCGAAGATTGTGGTACTTTGCGCGGGGTAGAAGTACGTGCGCTCAAAAAGAATGAGGAAGTTGTAGAAACCCTTGGCGAACGCATCTTGGGTCGTGTGTCACTCCACGATGTATATAATCCTCTTACCGAAGAGCTCCTCGTAGCTGCTGGTGAAGAAATTACTGAAAAAATAGTAGATAAAATAGATGCTGCACCTATCGATATGGTAGAAGTGCGCTCTGCACTTACCTGTGAGGCAAAACACGGTATTTGTGCAAAATGTTACGGTCGCAACCTTTCTACTGGTCGTATGGTTCAGAAAGGGGAAGCTGTAGGGGTAGTTGCTGCCCAATCTATCGGTGAGCCTGGTACTCAGCTTACCTTGCGTACTTTCCACGCGGGAGGGGTTGCCGGTAACGTATCCGAAGAAAATAAAACTGAAGCGCGTTTCGATGGTATCATCGAAGTAGAAGATTTGCGCGTAGTAAGTGGTAAAGACAACGAACAAAACCCTGTAGATGTGGTAGTTCGTTCATCTGAGCTCCGCGTTCTCGACCCTACTACTAAAATGGTGCTTCAAACACACGATATCCCTTATGGTGCTCACATCTTTGTAAAAGATAAACAAGAAGTGAAAAAAGGCACTTTGCTTTTCCAATGGGATCCATACAATGCTGTAATCATCTCTGAATACTCTGGTAAAATCGCTTACGAAGATATCGAACAAGGGGTTACTTACCAAGTAGAAATCGATGAGCAAACTGGTTTCCAAGAAAAAGTGATTGTAGAATCACGTAATAAAAAGTTGATTCCTACCTTGCTTATCGTTGATAAAAATGGTGAAACGCTCCGTTCTTACAACTTGCCTGTAGGCGCTCACATTATGGTGGATAACAACAGCAAGATTGAAGAAGGTAAAGTACTCGTGAAAATACCGCGTAGTTCTGCAAAAGCTGGGGATATCACAGGGGGTCTTCCTCGTGTTACCGAGCTCTTTGAAGCGCGTAACCCATCAAACCCTGCTATCGTATCCGAAATCGACGGGGTGGTATCATTCGGTAAAATCAAACGTGGTAATAAAGAAGTTATCGTTACCTCTCGTTTGGGTGATGAACGCAAGTACTTGGTAAAACTCTCAAGCCAAATCTTGGTACAAGAAAACGACTTTGTACGTGCAGGTAAACCTCTATCCGATGGCTCTGTAACTCCTGATGATATCTTGCGTATCAAAGGACCTTCAGCTGTACAACAGTACTTAGTAAACGAAGTACAAGAGGTATATCGTCTCCAAGGGGTGAAAATCAACGACAAACACTTTGAGGTTATCGTTCGCCAAATGATGCGTAAAGTCGAAATTCAAGACCCAGGTGATACCCTCTACCTCGAAGGTCAGTTGGTTCACAAAGACGACTTTATCGAAGAAAACGACCGTCTATTCGGTAAAAAAGTAGTAGAAGATGCTGGTGATTCCGAAAACTTGAAAGCAGGACAAATAGTGAGCCTCCGCGAATTACGCGATGAAAACTCACTCCTCAAACGTTCTGATAAGAATTTGGTAATTGCTCGTGATATCATTCCTGCTACCGCTATGCCAGTGTTACAAGGTATCACACGTGCTTCATTGCAAACTAAATCGTTCATCTCAGCAGCTTCCTTCCAAGAAACTACTAAAGTGTTGAACGAGGCAGCAGTAAGCGGTAAAATAGATACCCTCGACGGCTTGAAAGAAAATGTAATCGTTGGTCACCGTATCCCTGCTGGTACAGGTCTTAAAGAGTACGAGAAAATCATCGTGGGCTCTAAAGCAGATATGGAACAACCTGTAGTCGAAAAGAAAAAATCACGATAAACAATGAATGAAGTAGAAGAAAAAGAAGGACAATTGAGCATTGAGCTCGACGATAAGATTGCTAAAGGAGTGTACTCTAATTTAGCGATTATCAACCACTCATCTACCGAGTTTGTAGTAGATTTCGTGAGTGTAATGCCAGGGATGCCCAAAGGAAAAGTGCGCAGTCGCATTATCCTTACCCCTGAGCACGCCAAACGATTGCTATTTGCTTTAGATGATAATATCCAAAAGTTTGAACAAGCTAACGGAACAATCTCTAATAGCGACGACCGCCACGCCATACCTCTATTTGGCGTAACTGGACAAGCCTAATCAACTAATAGCTAACAACTAACAGTTAATAATATTTTGCCAAAGATGTAAACAGCCCGTGTGGCTCACATCTTTGGCAAATTTTTTCCGCCATTCGTATTTTGTATTTCGGAATTATTTTGTACTTTTGCCGCCGTCTCATAAGGGGTGCTGTAACAGGCTGAGATTATACCCATTGAACTTGAACGGATAATCCCGTACAAGGAATGAAACTAAGCGAATGGAGCTTGTTTTTGCTTTTGGGTAGCATAAACAGGCTTTTTTTATTTTATTAACACACCAAATAATCACCTCTTTTATTTGTTAAAAAAAACTATTTTTTTAATGAAAAATGTACTTTTGTACGCAGCTATTGCCATCTCTACCTCAGCAATAGCACAACAAGCGGAATCTCCATTGGATTCTGTTATCTCTCCAGCTAAGCCTATTCAGCTTGACGAAGTATTAGTATCGTCGGTGAGGGCTACCAAAAAACTTCCCGTAACCTTTTCTAACCTCTCTAAGGAGGAAATCAAGACCAAAAATTTCGGTCAGCAGTTGCCTTTGTTGTTAGGTCAGTTGCCTAACGTAGTGAGCTATTCCGAAGATGGTTCAGGCTTTGGCAGTAGCAATATGTTTGTACGCGGGAGCGACTTGTACCGCACCAATGTAACTATCAACGGCGTACCGCTCAACGACTCCGAATCTCAAGGGGTATTTTGGTATAATCTCTCCGATTTTGCTTCTTCTGCTGAGAGCATACAATTGCAACGCGGGGTAGGTACTTCTTCTAATGGGGCAGGAGCTTTCGGCGCAAGCCTCAACGTCCTCACCGATGCCGTACAAGAACACGCATCAGGGGAACTCGCCAACTTCTATGGTAGTTATAACACTCACAAACACAGCCTTAAACTTTCCACCGGAAAGCTTAACGATCGTTTTGAGCTCAGCGGACGCTTTTCGGTAATCAAGAGTGATGGGTATCGCGACCGTGCTTCCTCCGATCTCAAATCCTACTTCTTGCAAGGCGCTTATAGTCACGGAGGTACGCTCATCAAAGGATTGGTGTTTGGTGGCAAACAAAGTGTATATCTCACTTATTTAGGAGTGGATAAAGAAACTTTGAATAGCAATCGCCGTTACAATCCTGCGGGAGCTTATAAAGATGCTGCTGGTAACAAACGTTTCTACGACAACGAAACCGATAATTACCAGCAAGACCACGCCCAACTGCACTGGACGCAACAGTGGAATACTGCGTGGCATACGCAACTTTCCTTCCACTACACCAAAGGTAAAGGCTATTGGGAGAACTATGAGAAGAAAAAATATTCTAAGGTAGGATTGCCCAAAGTGCTCGACGGGGCAGGCAAGGAACAAAAAGCATACATCATTCACCAACAAGGATTGAACAATGATTTCTGGGGTACTACTTTTTCGGCAAACTATCAGAAAGACGGTGTGCAACTACTCTTTGGAGGATTGCTCAATCGCTATGAAGGTGCCCACTACAAAGACTTGTTATGGGCAGAAAAAGCGCCTTTTGTGTATGGCAATCGTTATAGCTATGAAGGACTCAACACCAAAGAAGAAGCAGCGGGTTATGGCAAACTCACTTGGCAATTTGCTCCTAAATGGAGTCTGTTTGCCGATGTACAATTCCGTCACGTAGGTTATAAGGCTAATAAATACAAGGTAGATGAAAGTCTTAATAGTTTCAATCCTAAAGCGGGTCTTACCTTCTTTTTGAATGAACACAACGACCTTTACGTTTCTTATGCACGAGCAACTAAAGAGCCTAACCGCTCCGATTACAAGAGTTATTACGAAGCTTTGCAGGACGATCCTAATGCTAAAAAACCTATCGCCGAGAAACTCAACGATATCGAACTCGGTTGGCGACTCACCACCCCCAAAGTGCGTTTGAATCTCAATGGTTATTATATGGCTTATCAAGACCAATTAGTGCTTTCAGGGAAACTCAACAGCACTGGTTATCCTATCCGTGAGAATGTGGGTAAGAGCTATCGTGCAGGAGTTGAAGCAGATGCAATGGTACAACTCTCAGAGCGTTGGTTCTGGTCACCCAATTTGGCTTTTAGCAAAAATCTAAACAGAGATTATAAGAGTCAAGATGCTGATGTAGCTACTCGCACCATTAGCTGGGGCGACACTCGTATTTCCTATTCTCCCGATGTAGTGCTCGGTAATACCATTACTTTTATACCTATTGATGGTTTTCAGATAGGGCTGATTTCTAAATATGTGGGTGCACAATATGTAGATAACACCGAACGTGATGAAGCAAAACTTGATGCTTATTTTGTGAATAACCTCAGTTTGCAATACGAGTGGAAGCCTAAAAGCACTTTCAAATCAGTGTTGTTTTCGGTAATGGGGAATAATATTTTCAACACCAAATACACTCCTTATGGCGATAATGGTTGGGGAATGGTATATATTCCCGCTGCCGAAGCGAATTATTTAGCAGGCGTAACGCTCAGTTTTTAGGTATATTGTAGGGGCGTTTTGCAAACGCCCTAGTAAGAAAGTTGTAAATTAGTAAATTATTCATACCTTTGCAAAAAATATGAAATGTATGAGAACAACCACTAATTACAATGAAGAGGGAGTGAAAATGCTCAATTACAATATAAAATTCCCAGAAACAGACTTGCCTGCTTTTGAGACATTTTTTAAAAAATATAATGTAGAAGTAGCCCCTATTGATGAGGAAGATGATTTTTACTATGAATTATCAGCTGAAGAATTACAGAAAATAGAGAAAGCAAGAGAGCAATCAAGGCTTGGAATGACTGTAAGCAGTGAAGAACTTCATAGAGAATTGAGAGAAAGATATGGAAGTAAGATATGGAAGTAAGATGGAACTTAGAGGCTAAGCAAGATTTTTATAATACCCTTGATTATTGGGAAGAACATAATGGTTCTTTTGAATACTCTCTTAAAATAATTCGAGCAGTAGAGGCTTTGAAAAAAGAACTCTCTGAAACTCCTTATTTTTTGGCTAAATATAGTGGCACATTAAAATTATATAATTTCTTAGATAAAAGATTTGTTGTTTACTATGATGTTATTGAGGAACAGAAAGTTGTAATAATTCAATACTTCAGAAGTTCAAAACAAAAACCTTTATAATATAAAAAGGCTGTCTAAATAGACAGCTTTTTTATTTGCACCACTACACTTTGCCAAAGTTAATTACTCTGATTATCAATAACTTTTGAAATATGTTATGTAGGAAAGTCAGCGATAGCTGAGTATGTGCTGCAAACGCCCTCACAAAATAAAACTTTTATAATATAAAGAAGGCTGTCTGGGAAAAGTTTCTCAGACAGTTTTTTTATAATTACCTGATTCTATAGAATTGACAATCTTATTATTATTTCTTGTTTTTTCAGAATAAAGTTTTACCTTTGTAATCAGCTTATAAAGAGAAATGCTATGTGGCTACATATTCCCCTATACCTCACTTATATCTATTACCGAAAGTTATTTCCCAAAGGTGATATCTTAACCATTGGGTTGCTGTTAGGGGGATTGAGTTATGCTTTATATGCTCTTTATCTGCATTATGAAAGTTGGCAATATGTACTTTGGAGTTTACCCTTAGGGAGTTTTATGTATCATAACAGTAGGAAAGATTTGCCTCTGTTGAAAGTACATTCGCATTATAGAGCCATTATCATTACAGAATACATAATCGAAAACCTCCCTTTTCTCGTTCTTATACTCTTAAAAAAGGATTTTATAACAGCGATTGCTATATCATTATCCTTTGTGCTCATAGGTTATTTACCTCAGAAAAACTTCACCCTAAAATATCCTTTCTCTCTCGCCGACCCTTTTTGGCATATTGCATTTCGCAAGTATAAACTTATCTTAGGGCTACCTATAGCTATTGCACTCATCATTATAGGTGCTGTTTATCAAAATCCTAACTTAGCTCTTTTTGCCTTAGCTCTTACTGCTTTCATAGGTTGTATTCCCTATTTTGAAAGAGAGTTTAAAGCCCATATGAATGTTTCAGCCTATCGAGGAAAAGACTATTTATTACACCAACTCAAAGCAGGAATATTGAATATATCCTTTCTTTTTGCACCTGTTTTCATCACTTACATCATTTGTTTTCACTGGCAATATACAGAAGTCTTACCTTTGTATATCAGTGTTCCTACCTTAGGAGTTCTTACCAAATACGCCTTTTGGAACAATTCTTTATGGCAAACTTTTGCTTTGTTAGCCGTAAGTATAGGTGTTATTTATATCATTCCAGTGATAGCAATACCTTATTTTTGTCATTTAGCTCTACAAACCATAAAAAGACAGCAATATGCTCAACATTCTCATTAAAGAAAAAAGTTATTCTGGCAAACTAATTCTCAAAAACATACAACTTTCTATTCCTCAAAACGGACTCTATGGGGTAGTAGGTAAAAATGGTGCAGGAAAAACTACATTTTTCAAATGTTTGTGTAGTTTAACACCTTTCAAAGGAGAAGTAAGCTATCAGCAACAACCTTTAACGCCTCAACAAATCGGTTTTCTCCCTACCGAACCTTATTTATACGAGCACCTTACCGTAGAAGAGTTTTATAAGTTTTACAGCTTGCTATTGGATATAAAACCACAAAACACAATGCCTTTTAAAGTAAATAAAACTCTTCTCATCAAAGAGCTTTCCACAGGAATGCGAAAAAAAGTGTATTTCAATGCCGTATTACAAAAGCCCTACACCCTCTACATATTTGATGAACCATTTAGTGGTTTAGATATTACCTCGGTACTTCAAATCAAAAAATTGCTAAAAAAACTATCAGAGACTCATATCGTACTGTTCGCATCTCATATTTTAGAAACCTTATCAGATTGCAAAGAAATATACTTATTACACGAGGGGAATGCACAAATCTTTTTACCCTCAAATCTCAATAAAATTGAAGAATTTTTAAGTTTATAAAACTTTTTTAGGCTAAAAATTATTTATAATGAAACACCCTATCTATCTCTCTATTCTCCTGCTCCTCACAGCAATAGTGGTTGCTCTGCCCTTTATCAAAGTGCCTATCTCCGTATCGGCACGTGGGGTCATACGCTCTAATTTCGAAGATACAGAACTTACTGCCCCTGTAAGCGGTAGGGTAGTAAAGTGCTTTCTCTCTCAAAACAACCAAAACGTCCAAAAAGGTGACACCTTGCTCATTATCACTACAGAACTATTAAACACACAGCAACAACTTGTCTATACTCAACAACAAGATTATAACGCACAATTACAAGACCTTACTGCATTAGTCTCTCACAAAAATACACCCCTGCAAACACCTCAATACGCTCAAGAAAGAGCTGCTTTTTTGGAAAGAATAGGTCAGTTGCAAGTACAATTATCATTAGCTAAAAAGGAACTCAATCGTGCCAATCAGCTTTTTAGTAAAGATGTAATCGCTAAGGCTGAGTATGAAAAAATATACTATCGTCACGAAGAACTCTTGCGCCAAGTGCAAAGCACCCAGCAACAACAATATGCACAATGGCAAGCACAGCGTACAGAAGTAGAACGCAAATTGCAGTCATTGCAATCAGACGAGAAGCGCCTCAGCCAAGAACAACAAAACTATGTGGTAATAGCACCCATCACAGGCACTATTGCACAGTACAAAGGCATTCGTCAAGGCAACTTTCTCTCTCAAGGGCAATCTATTGCTACTATCTCTCCCGAACAAAACCTCATAGCCGAGTGTTTAGTCTCTCCAAAAGACATTGGTTTTATACACCCCTCGCAAAACGTACGCTTTCAAATAGACACTTATAATTATAACCAATGGGGGTTGCTCAACGGTAGTGTAAAGGAAATAGATAAAAACTTAGTAGTAAATGAGCAAACAGGCGAAGGCTTATTTAAAATACGCTGTGGAATCAGCAAAGGTTATTTACAACTGAAAAATGGCTATCGTGGTAATATAAATAAAGGAATGAGTTTTACAGCTCGCTTCTATCTTACCAATCGCACCCTTTGGCAACTCCTCTTCGACCGCACCGACGACTGGTTCAATCCTAATATAATTTAACGTCAGTTCGATATATACAATATTGATTTACAATTGCCTTTTCATTACTGTTCCGTGAAATTCCTCAGCTTTAGCTGAGCCAATCCGTGGAACAATGATGTTTTACAAAAGAATCATCTGTGCTAAATCCGTGTAATCCGTGAGATCTGTGAGAGACTTTCAGGTAGCTTGCTACAACTTGTTTGATTTGTTGCAATTTGTTTAATTTCTCTCCCGAAGGCAAATTAAACCATTATTTCCTCTCTGCAACCACGGCGTAATATCTATTCGTAAAATATCGCAATAGCGGACGTAAACCTAACTTCTTCACAGGGTGTGTCCATTTCTCTCTATAAATAATACGAAAGCCCGCTTTCTCTACCAGCATATCCAATTGCCAATCTTCAAACTCGTGATAATGACAGTCGCGGGGGTCAGACGTATTGCGGTAGGCTTTGGCAAACCAAAGGCGCAAGGGCACAGTAATGAGTACTCTTTTAGTAGGGAGATTCTGCAAAACTGCCAAAGGGTTTACCAAGTGCTCTAAAATTTCCAAAGCCACTGTAAAATCAGCTTTAAAGGCTTGTAGGGTGTGTGATTCAAAATCCAAATCCTGCCCCGTAGTGTTGAGCACAGTATAGCCTTCTTGTTGCATTACTGCCGAAAAAGGATTCTCCACCCCCACATCGAGGATAATGCTACCCTGGGGGGCATATTGTTTAAGAATACTCAAAGTTTTTTGATAGCGTTTTTTAGGAAATATCTTGTACATAATTTACATTGACAATTAACAAGGAGATGACACCTTTGAGCCACAACCTTTACCAAAGTTTGCGTCGCCTCACCTTTTACCTTTTATTCACATACCCAGCTGTGAGCCCTCGCTGGCTTTACCTTTTACCTCTTACCTCTTACCTGCTTCTAGTGTGCATCGAGCCAGTTATCCCCTACCCCTAAATCTGCTACAAGCGGAACAGCAAGAGTAAAAGCGCTCTCCATCGCTTCTTTAATCAGAGGCTTAACGGTATTGAGCTCTGTTTTAGGCACGTCGAACACTAACTCATCGTGTACTTGGAGTAGCATACGGGTTTGAAGTTGTTGGCGAATCAACTCGTGTTGTATGCGTATCATCGCAATTTTGATGATATCCGCAGCCGAACCCTGTATCGGAGCATTCACGGCATTGCGCTCAGCTGCTCCGCGCACTACTTGGTTACGAGAATGAATATCGGGTAGATAGCGACGCCTTCCCAATACGGTCTCTACATAGCCGTGTTCTTGAGCAAATTGTATTTGCTTACTGATATAGTTTCGCAGGTTGGGATACGTAGCGTAATAAGTGTCTATCAATTCCTTGCTCTCTGAACGACTCAAATTGGTTTGAGCCGAGAGCCCAAATGTCGATACACCATAGATAATCCCGAAGTTTACCGTCTTGGCGTGACTGCGCTGTTCGCGAGTTACCTCTTCCAAAGGCACGTGGAACACTTTGGCAGCTGTGGAACGGTGAATATCCTCATTGCGGAGGAATGATTCAATCATATTGTGTTCTTCGCTCAAGGCAGCGATGATGCGAAGCTCTATTTGCGAATAGTCAGCAGAGAGAAGCACATAATCAGGATTGCGTGCGATGAACGCCTTGCGCACCTGCTGACCGCGAGGAGTGCGGATAGGAATATTCTGCAAGTTAGGATTATTACTGCTCAATCTACCCGTCGCAGCTACCGTTTGCATATAGGTAGTGTGTACACGACCGGTGAGTTTGTTCACCTCCAAAGGCAAGGCATCTACATAAGTAGATTTGAGCTTCTGCACTTGTCGCCATTCAAGTATATCGGCTACTATCTTATGCTTAGAAGCAAAGGGGGCTAATACTTCTTCGGAAGTAGCATACTGACCTGTTTTTGTCTTCTTAGGTTTGCTGTCAATTTTCAGTTTTTCAAAAAGAATATCTCCTAACTGTTTCGGCGATGCCAAATTGAAGCTCTCCCCTGCCTGCTCGGCTATAGTGGCTTCGAGTTGTGCAATATCGGCATCTAAGGTCTTAGCGTATTCTTTTAAGAAAGGCACATCGAGGTTTACTCCTTCGCGTTCCATAGCGGCTAACACTTTTATCAAAGGCGCTTCCAAATCGGTATAGATTTTCTCGGCGTTCACTTTGGGCATTTCCTCCTTAAATACGTTTTTGAGTTGCCACGTAACATCAGCATCTTCCACGGCGTATTCCTTCACTTGGTCGAGTGGAACGGTACGCATAGAGCGTTGTGCCTTACCTTTACCTATCAAACTCTCAATAGCAATAGGGGTATAGTTCAAATAGGTTTCACTGAGGATATCCATATTGTGGCGCATATCTGGATTCAGCAGATAGTGGGCTATCATCGTGTCAAAGAGTGCGCCTCGCACCTCAATGTTGTAGTTTTGCAATACTTTAAGGTCGTATTTCAAATTCTGACCTACCTTACCAATACGCTCATTCTCAAAGAACGGACGGAAAGTTTCAAGCAGTTTTGTCGCTTCTGCTTTATCAGTAGGGAAAGGTACGTAATAACCTTTGTGAGCCGACCAGCAGAAGGAAATCCCTACCAATTCGGCTTCCAGGGCGTTCACACTGGTCGTTTCGGTATCAAAACACACTTCGGTTTGTTGCAATAAATTCTGTAAGAGCAGTTGTTGCGCCATTGGGGTATCGGCTAATTGGTAGAAGTGAGGTGTGTTAGTACTGTTCTTCTTCTCGCTCATTACCTGCGGTTGGGCAAATAGGTCACCTTGCGTAAAGAGACTTAACTGTCCCTCTGTGGGCTTATTCCCTGTAAGTGGCGGGGGTGTTGTTGTCATCTGGGGCTGATACGTTCTGAGAAAGTTCTGCAATAACTGACGAAATTCTAACTCTTCAAATATCCTCCCTACCGCTTCAAAATCGGGTTCGGACATCGCAAAGTCTTCTTCATCAAATGTTACAGGCACGTCCAGCATAATGGTAGCCAACTGTTTAGAGAGGATTCCTTTTTCCTTGTTGCTCTCTATATTCTCACGCAGTTTGCCTTTCAGCTGGTCAGTATGGGCGAGAAGGTTTTCCATAGAGCCAAAGTCAGCAAGTAGCTTTTTAGCGGTCTTCTCGCCTACTCCTGGGAGCCCAGGTATATTGTCTACCGCATCCCCCATCATTCCGAGGAAGTCTATTACCTGCAAAGGATTTTGTACCTCAAATTTCTCTTGTACTTCTTTTACGCCCCAAATCTCCACATCGTTACCTCCGCGCGAAGGTCGGTATATAAAGATATTATCACTCACAAGTTGTGCATAGTCCTTATCGGGCGTTACCATATACACTTGGTAGTTCTGCTTTTCAGCTTGTTTAGAGAGTGTCCCGATGATATCGTCAGCCTCATAACCCTCTTTTTCGATGATAGGAATATGCAAGGCTTTCAAGATTTCGTGAATATACGGGATTGCTAACCGAATGGCTTCGGGCGTTTCTTCCCGATTGGCTTTATAGTCGGCAAAAAGTTCGGTGCGCTCCACACTCCCTCCCTTGTCGAAAGCCACAGCAAGGTGGTCGGGCTTTTCTTTTTTAATTACTTCTAAAAGAGAGTTCATAAAGCCCAAAATAGCCGACGTGTTCAACCCTTTAGAGTTGATACGCGGGTTCTTGATAAAAGCGTAATAACCCCTAAAAATAAGGGCATAAGCATCGAGTAGGAAAAGCCGTTTTTTCATCCATTAAATAATTTATACTTCATTAAGCCAAAAATATCAATCATATTTCTCTTTACCGCCTCCATTTCCCCCTTCCAAGGGAGTTAGGGAGATGTTTATACTATATCAGAAAATGTGTTTTTTTAGTACTTTCTTAGTTTCTCCCAAACCTAATAATACCTACATATTTTTGCGCAAAGGTAGTAAAATAATTGTAATTTCCCATTTTATTTGTACTTTTGTCCCGAATATAAATTAACCTTTAATAATTAATCATTCACCATTATGAAAGTATCTGTTGAACTTACTTTTAGCCCGTTGCAAGACGATTACGAGCGTCCTATCATTCACTTTATTAAGAAACTGCGCGCCTCTGGGCTCATCGTACAAGAAAACCCTCTCAGTACCCAAGTCTATGGCGAGTATACCCAAGTGATGAATGTTCTCACCACCGAGATAGAAGAAGCCCTCGACTTAGTAGAACGCGGACTGATGTACGTGAAAATCGTAAAGTCCGACCGCCACGAGTATAAACCTTTCTTCTAAGTAAAGCCAGCGAGCAAGCGTAACTGAGTATCTGATATGGAAGCGTTTTTCAATTGGTTTTTTAGTCAGTATCAAGGAGTCCCTACCCATTTAGTGGTATTAGAAATCATAGGTGTGTTCTTTGGGTTCCTCAGTGTTTGGCTGGCTAAAAAAGGAAATATATGGGTATACCCTACGGGTATCATCAGCACGGTATTATTTGTATACCTGCTATGGCACTACGTGCTGTGGGGCGATATGCTTATCAATGCCTATTATACAGCGATGAGTATCTACGGATGGATACTATGGGCAAAGAACGCCCAAGACAATGTGATTACTATCTCCGTTACCACCCGTCGCGATTGGCAAATCTGCACTCTTTTAGGTGTTTTTAGCTTGGTTTTTGTCACTGCGGTATACTACCTGAAACCTTACATCAAAAACAACTTTTCTATGCAGGGAATCTCCTTAGGATTCCACAACTTCCTCCCTACCGAATATGTCGATGTCTTTACCACCTCCATTTTCTTGATAGGAATGTGGCTAATGGCAAAACGCAAAGTAGAAAACTGGGTTTTTTGGATTCTCGGCGACCTCATTTCAGTACCTCTCTACCTCAAAAAAGGAATGCTATTCACCTCCTTTCAGTACTTTTTATTCACCATTATTGCCATTATGGGCTATAGAGAATGGAAACAACACTTGCGCAACGAGACAGCCCGATAAAGCGTATCGCCTTTGTAGGTCCTGAGTGCACCGGTAAAACCACTCTCAGTCGTACCCTTGCACAGCAGTTCCAAACCGTATGGGCTGAGGAGTATATGCGCACTTACTTGCAACACAAGTGGGACACTCAGCATCTCACCTGCACGTGGGACGACCTCCTTCCTATCGCTCACGGACAAGTTTTGCTCGAAAACAAACGTATCCAGCAAGCCAATGAATATTTGTTCTGCGACACCTGTCTGCTCGAACTAATGGTCTATTCTTACCTCTACTATGGCAAATGCAACCCACAAATAGAGCGCGCAGCCCTCACACATCATTACCACACTCTTTTTCTCACTTATGTTGATGTCCCTTGGCAACCCGACGACCTCCGCGATAAACCCCACGAGCGCGAGAGCGTATTTGCTTTTTTTGAGCAACATCTGAACACTCACGGCATACAATACCATATTCTAAAAGGCTCCTTAGAGGAACGCATCGCCCAATGCACCAAAATGCTAACCGCATAACATCTTCTCACAAGCCCCCTCTATCCGACCTCCGTCCTACGAGTCCTCCCCGCCAAACAACTATTTTCGTCCCTACATTCCCTTTTTTCTCCATCACTACATTCCCCATTTAAAGCGAGTTAGAGAGATGTTTGTTATCACTATACTTTGGCAAAGTTTCAAACTTTGCCAAAGTTAATATAGCCCTCTTTGTCTTTGGTTCTCCCCTTTTGAGCCTCTCCGAC
>ERZ773010.556-NODE-556-length-25815-cov-39.798797_pt1 | contig 25815 bp, 25 predicted proteins | sample MGYA00580842_ERZ773010 | MGnify/ENA primary metagenome ERZ773010 (study PRJEB29015, sample SAMEA2737982) | human oral metagenome | biome: human oral; feature: human-associated habitat; material: dental | place: China | collected 2107 ...
GACACACCGAGGTCACGGATGGCCGGCGCGTAGGTCATGGAAGCTACCAGCGATTGGCGGTCGGGCTCGATCGGCGAGATGAGATAATCCATAGCAAGGGTAAGGTCGACGAGTGCGAGCTCATCGGCACGGCCAGGCAGGTCAAAAAGGATCAGGTCGAACGTTTCACCCGCACGCTCGGCCATAAAACGGCGTACATCCTCCTCCGCACGTGCAGCGGTGCTTTTGATGACACGGTAAGCCTCCCGGCCGAGCGCTTCAAAGTGCTTCTTCATCCGTGCCTGCAACGCCGGCTCACCGTTCTGTATGGTTTGTTTGTCGCGTTCGCGCAGTCCGAAGAAGGAGTATTGCGAGTAGTCGCAATCGACGACGAAGAGGCGCAGCCCTTCGGTGTAACAGAGGTAGCTGGCCGTGATCTCCGCCAGCGTGCTTTTGCCCGTGCCGCCTTTGAGCGACCCGAAGCCGATCCGGATCGGGCGGCCGGACAGGGTGTTCATGGTTTCTTCTTTCATAGGTTTAAGGTCTAAGGGAAATTATATAATGTACGCGCGTACATTATATATGAGCGCACTTGTGAGTAGCTGTGTAAGTATATTCATATGCTCACTCACTTATATGCTTATGCAGTTACTCACTCATACAGTTACTCACTTATGCAGTTACTCACTTACTCAGTTATTCATTTATTCACTTACTCACTGAGAAAATCATTTGGAAATATCCTCCTGAAAAAGAAGAAGTTACTCGATCGTAACATTGGATAGGTAACGAAGTGGAAACGAGCGAAGCGCTTGAGGTTGCCGGAATCTGTACAAACAAAGGGCGCTTGTCATTTGAGGCCGCAATATTACTATGACTATTTGAAAGACAGGCGTTTTTGATGCGATTCTCTCGCTTTGGCTTTCGGTTTGGGAAAGGTCGTGATGAACGACCGGATGAGCGCACAAGCTCATATCCCCCTCCCTCGTCTCTTCTTTTTCTCGGCTTGGTTTCTTAGGCGTCGTTGCCATGAGATTTCGGCGTAGTCGGTGCCGTGTGTCTGTAGAGTTGTGACCTCTCCAGTCTCCGAAAGAAGGCTTCCCGCGGTGTCTAAAGCAACGTCCACAACGGGGCTTGCGACTTGTGCGGTAGGTGTACTGTCTTTCGTAGGGATCATGGAGGATTGGATGATGGGCTTCTGCGCATTGCCGGTCTCAAACTGTTTCGGCAGGGTGCGAAAACCAAACTCACGACCGATCTCGGAGGCCTTGAAACTGTGCTCGCCGTAGGTGAACTTCAGCCCGTAGACTTTCCCCTGTTTGTTTTTCATGCGGTCGATCGTAACGCCGCTTCGGTGGAGTTCGTAGAGGAACATGGAGTGACCCGACAAGCCTTTCCCGCGGTGCTTGTCGAGCAGGGCGTAGCAGATGTTCCGAACCTGCAGCTTTGTCCGCTCTCTTCTCGGATCGGCTTGAGCTTTCCGATGTAGTCGCGCGGATCGGACTTCGTTGGCGATGGTCAGCCCGTACTTGTGGCTGAGTTCTTCGGCTACTCTGGCGGCTCGGTTACTGACGAAGGTGGTATCGTAGACCTGTCCACCGAGACTGATCCGATTGGCGATGATGTGGATGTGCAGATTGTCGGTGTCTTTATGCGTGACAGCCACCCACTGGTGATCGTCTAACCCCATCTGTTTGCCAAAGAGGAGGGCGAGGCGGTTCAGAGTCTTGAACGTCATCTGAGGCTCGTCCTTTGGGGCGATGCCGATTTCGATGCGCAAGAACTTGTTTTTGCAGCGGCTGTTGTAGTCGCCAATCAGCTTCATCTCCTCGTGAATCTCCTTCGGCGTTTCGCTACACAGGTTATGGAGGGCGAGGATCCGGCCGAGCTTCCCTTCTCGAAAAACGTACTCCAGCGCGTTGCTTCCGTGCGCGATGGCCTTACACTTTGCGATCATGATCTTCGATATTTAGGCGTTTAAATACCTCCTCTGGGACCTGATAGCGAGGGCTGAATAACCGCTTAAAAGCGATCCGGGCATAGGTGGCAGGGCCTTCGTCGCGTCCACCCAGGAGACGTCTTTGACCTTAATCAGGTTAGAAATGTGTGCGTAGAATAGCGCTGTCTGACGGAGGATAGCGAGCGCCTCCTTCTCGTTGTCACCCATCGGAGGGACGGCGATGACGGATCCGCCCAGCAACATCTCGCGGCAGTAGTCGGAGTATTTCCGCCCCGCGTTCGTGGCTCTCGAACGGATCCGCTCCTTCTCCTCGGCTGTGCATCGGACCTTGATAAAGGCCGTCTTGTTCGTCTTCTTGTCTTCCATTTTGGTGTGTCTTTTCATGTGTGTTGTCTCTTTTCGTGGTACTTATTCTATGGTTTAGGCCGATGAGAACGGATGTGATTACGGCCCTCTCCTCCGTCCGCTAAGGGCGGGGGAGCAAGCGCAGTTTGTGGGAACAAACTGACGTCTTGCATTACCGTCGTCACGCTCCGTTACATACCCTATAGTGTTTCTTACAATCACTGCATGCCGTGCATTCAGGCGATTGCTGCTTGCCTAGCGTTCACATCGTTCATGGACTCTTCAACGAATCCGCGTGCTCGGGTTACAGCTTTCGCCATTCCTCGATTTCCTCGGCGTAATCTTCCAAATGGGCGTGCACGATGCGCTCCACAAAGCTTGACAGATTGGCGCCACGATTGCCCAATCGACGGACAACGAAGTCGGCGCGCTCCTGTGTCGCCCGACACAAATAGACCGCCCGACGTTCGATCAGCTTGGCGGGGACGAGGAAGGTCTGCTTGTAAGCTTCCAGTGTCTCTCGCCTCATTTTGGCGCTGATGCGTTTCGGTGTGAGTGCACTCTCGGTATGCACGGCTTGCTCGGATGGCTCTGCTTCCTGTGGATGCGTTTCTGCCGGATAGACATCGAGGAACGCCCGGTCCGCTTTGTTGGTGTTTTTCTCTTTCATGGTTGCTATCTCCTTTTCTGTTTGATTGTGTGGGATGGTTTGGTTGTGATTGGTGCTTGTTCTTGTAGGCGACGGATGCGGTTGACATGAAACTCGTTGAGATCCTTGCATCCTTGGTAGTGTACGGACATGTCTTCCACCTGAAACCCAGCTTCGATGAACGTGCTCAATGTTCGCCTTCCAGCGTCGTCGTTATCAAGGAACGCACGGAGGGCCATGATGTGCCGCTCGCGCAAGTAACGGATGCACCGCCCAACATTAGCCACGGAGTTCATTACAAGGCAATGGCTACCGACCTTTTCTTTCATTGAAAGGAAGGAAAGGAAGTCCATGAAGCCTTCGAAGAGGCAGACTGGCTGCCGCCCGTCGGGAAAGATGGGTGTAATGTCCTTCGGAGCCAGCGTTCCTTTGAATAACCCGGTGCCCCTGAGCTCGTAGCCGCCCGAGGCATTGGCAAAGCCGATGACTTCGTACGTCCGCCCCCTCACCTCGTAGCGGACGCATCGGAGGAAGGATCGTGCCCGACCGAGGTCGATGCGCCGCTCTTTTGTCAGGTAGTCTTGTAAATGTGGCGGAAGGTCATCCGATATGCCGATCAATTTTCTTCCTCCGTCTGTTCTCTCGGCGGTATGACGATGGGCTTCTGTCCGTGGGTAATCGCTCTTCGTGCGACCGAATATCATCTGTCCCAAACAGCGGATGGCCTCCGGAAGGGTACACCCCTCGAGTCGCATATAGAGGTCGATGATGCTTCCGCCGCGGCCTTCGGCGTAGTCAATCCACAGGTTCCTCTCGGTATCCACCTTGAAGCTCGGGTGGCGTTCATCCCGCAGCGGCGAGCGATACATCGTGTAGGTCGCCAGCCGTCGGACAGGTGTGATGCCTTTACTTTCCAAGTATGCCGTGATGGGATACCGCTTGATGGTCGATCGGTCTTCTTTTTTCATGGTTCAGAGGTATAAGGATGGGGAATGAAATGGCGCGGTGTTTTTAGTTTGTGTCGTTGATTTGCGATAAAATACTTTGGCGATTTATCTTATTTCAATGAAATAAGATCAAATACACTTGTTGTTTATCGTGATTCGAATGATTTTTAATCGAACACTTCAGTGACTCTTTTTATTTCATATGCATTGTAATGATTCTTCTTATTTCAAATGAAATGGAATCGAACACCGCAGTGATCTTTCTTATTCCATTGTTTTTCCGATCAAATATCCGAACTTTTTAGCCTCCATCTTACTACATACTACAACCGTAGTAAACTTCTGTTTTTCAATAGTATTCGGACAAATTGAAGCCACTACACAGGTGGCTACATGCTACTACAGGATTGGAGGAGGGGATCTCAATGGTCTATTGAAGCTACTTTCGCCTTCCGTCCATGTCTGATTGTCAGACCGGTTTAGGTTGCTTCGATCTGCTTGTTTTTCATAATGGATTATGGTGTGTTTTCGGGGGTGAAGATGTGACGGCCCTCCCCGGCATTCAGGCATGCTGTGCTTCCCTGTATGATATTGCGCTCGTTTGCGGCCGATTTCTTCAGGGAACAGGTCTTATAAGGAAGTGATTCGCTCCTCCGAAAAGACAAAATGGCAGAGAAAGAAAAGGGGATGGGGACTATTCGCAGACTGCTATCTGCTTTCCGTTGCGGCTGTTTTCCGTAGAGGTTGTGAGGTATTCCTTCTGCGCCGATTGTATCCCTGCTTTTCCATTTGCATCCCTGCTGTTCACGATTGCATTGACGGCATTTGGCGTGCGATTTAAGTTTGCCGCCCAAAACAGTAGCACCTCCTAGCCAACCAAAAACTAATACCTGAAACCATGAAGTATTTGATCATTACGGAGGTCGATTGGCAGAGTCTGCGCGACGAAGTGCTGAGCCTCGCCTCATGTTGCCTGAAGGCTTTCGGAGAAGAGTCCAAACCTACGGACTGGCTGCATAACGAAGACGTCTGCCGACTGCTCGGCATCAGCAAACGCGCCCTGCAACACTACCGCGACACAAGCGTGCTACCCTTCGCGCAGATCGGGCACAAGTGTTATTACAAGCGTGAGGACGCGGAGCGGCTGCTCTGCATGAAGTCTGACAAAACGACAAACACAACAAAGCGATGATGGAAGCGATTCAAGATTTGAGTATGGAGGTGGGCGAGATGCAAGTGATTGTCTCTGCCTTGCGACGCGTCAAGGAAAGGATTCGGGAAGTGTCCGAGACGCACCAACCGCTATTTGGCGGCGAACACTTCCTCACGAGCAAGGAAGTTTGCGAACGGCTCTACATCAGTCCTCGCACTTTGCAGGACTACCGCGACCGAAAAATCATCCCTTACACACCGTTTGCCGGTAAGATCCTCTACAAGGCATCAGATCTCGAAAGGATCTTGGAAGAGAATTACAGAGGAGGCGGGAAGGCAATCACACATTTGTGAATTGAAAACGGCACTTGGGAGCAGAGGTGAATCTGCACCAAGTGTCATTTTTTATAAAGCTCATTTAATAAAAGCCGAAATAACCTATCGTATTTAGAAAAAAATCAATGAGAGAAAAGGAGTAGTTCTCTGTATTAAGAGAGCATGTAGTTCAGAGAAATAAAAGCAAGGGGGATACAAATGTTTCTTGCGTAATCCCTTCTTTTTTATACGTAAGACTGAGCTATTCAGCATTACCTCGAAAATCCGTGGTGAGGTTCAGCCTTTTACGATTATAAATTTTATGTGATGCTTATATTCGAAACTTTTCCCCGCGATACCTCCAACATACAGATACCAAGTATTATTAGAACCACCCCACCCCATATCGAAGTGAAGGTAGTGATTTGTATCTTCATCTAATAAATACTTCACTTGTATTTCTTCATAAGGAACCAACTTGAATATAAATCCATTATCAGCAGCTTGCTGTTCATTCATAATGTATGCTGTCGTTAGGCTTTTCAAGCCATCTGCAATCCAAGAATGACCTTCATAAGGGATGATGAATTGTTTACTATACCCATTCATGATCACGGGACGTTTATCAATGCTGATTTCTTTGATTAATTTGTCTCCATCGGAATTTACAGTGTATGATTTGGCCCAATAACCAATTCCCTTCAAAAAAGACACTTCTCTATAATTTAGATCTGTGATAAAATGAAGGTTTCCCCAATCAGGATAACTTCCAGATGGTTTATATATCATCTTTAAACCTCTTCCGATTTCACGAATGTATTTACCTACATCAGGAAGTTCACTCTCGTTTATCTTGTTGAAATTCCAAGATTCTCCATTCCATTTTTTATAGTAGTTGATCCTCTGACCTACAGAAATGGCAACACATCCCGCCGGGCACCCATTGGGACAGTCATAATTATAAGGATATCCTTGGCTCCATTGTGTTTTTATAATAGGAGATGTGATAACATTCTCTATATCCGTTCTACGTAGATAATCGAGCAATTGCTGTTTCTTACGTGGAGGGAAGATTACCAATTGTCATCTCTAAGATTTCTGCAATTTCAGGTGGAAATGGGCGATTTATTGAGGCACGACTTGCTCTATTTAAGGTATTGCTCTCCCCATTGGACGCAATTTGATCTTGATTCAAAAGACAGTCCATTATGTAGTCTCTCCAAATCGATAAGGCCTCGGAGTTTAGCATCTCCTTAGACATGCAATCCTTATCTGAATAAGCAAGAATCCTTGAACTGCTTCTCTTGATAGGATTGATCAAAACGAATCCACCATCTTTACGATTAAAGACATATAGATCAATGCTGTCTAATGCCTTTATTGCATACATTTCAGATATAGATGTCTCTTCTTTTCCAGATCTTAGCCCATTCTTCCCAGCCTTATCAAAGAAGGCTGTCGCAATTTTCTCTGCTTCTTCTAAAGAAAAAACGTCGTCACCAGTCTCTTCTTTAGAGACCTCTTCATATCCATTTTTTTACACAATCCTCCCTCTTCAGAAATTCATCATCCTTGCAAGAAATGACCGAAAGTAAAACAAATAGGAGGCCAAACACATAGATTGTCTTCTGTTTCATGATCAAATTATCTAAAATTAAATACCACCTTATGTTCATCCATTTTGCTATTCAACAACAATGTTGCTTTGTATATCTGTATAACACGATCCTTTTTGATCTCTACTCTATAAATTGGACGTTCATCTTGATCACTGTCAGATAAGTCTGTGATAAGAAAAAGAGAAGACCGTACAGACTTTACAGAAGCCACATCTGCCGATGGGGATTTTTGAAAATATTCCACATATATTGTATCAGACAAACCGTTTATTGAATATGTCTTTTGAGGGTATGTGAAATGTATTCCATCATAATTGTCATCATTGATAATAACGCTATTTATTTTATTATACCCATTAGTCCTTATAAACATTGTCGTATCGCACCCTTTTCGAATAGCAAATTCATTATTAGATAAAATCGAAAAGGTATCAATCTTTTCATAACAAGACGAGAAATCTAATAATATCACAATTATGACGATTAGGGCTATCGATAAATTCTCACATATTCTACACATGATAATATCTCCTCTATATCACTCCTTCTATTTTAAAGACTGCCGCAAAGTAATAGTGACTTATTTGAATCACACGCCCCTAACAATGGGGGATTTTGATTGAGATATAGCAAAAAGTAGTGATTTATTATTATGTGTCAGGGGTTCAATACTTATAGCAATGACATTTTGTTGGCAATCACAGATACTTTATTATAGTATTATCTGCATATATATTGCATGATTTTTACACTCTATTTAGAACGACATTATCAGTCCGTTTCGTTATAGATGGATGTCAGAATCTTATGGTACATACCTTTTGATATGAATTAATACGGCTCAATGTATCATCTCAAGCCAAAACGAATGAGAGATTATAATACAAGTTACGTGTTACAGGAGACCTTTGCACAATCCGCTTACCCCCCTCATTCCCTTTTCGGGGTCATTTTTTTAAGTGCGGAGAGGGTGAGTTGAGGGTTTCCTTGAGAGGCTTTTCTCCTCCTCCCGAACCTCAATCGAGGCTCGGGAGGAGGAGGTTTTCCCTCATTTGGCACGTTGGGCCATGATAAACCCTGGCACACGATAGAGATTGTATGCCAACGATTCAAGGATGTTTTGGAAATGTGTGTTTGCCAGGCTGAGATACCTACATCGTCCGCCGCCAAACCACTTTTGAATGCTTCCGAAGGTGCGTGCAATGACCCAACGAGACTTTGAAATCAATTTGTTTCGTAGCCTCTCTATTTCCGACATCGGACTTCCTTTCGGCCTTTTTCGCATGATCCCGCCTTTGAGCTTCTTCTCTTTTAAGACTGCCCGATTGACCGCCGACGGGTATCCTTTGTCGGCATAAACCCTCACCTGTCGCGGCACCTCGATCTTCTCCATCAGTGGCTTAAACTATGTGATGTCCGAGATGTTGGCTGGCGTAGTATGGACGGAAATGACGAGCCCGTTCAAGTCCGTGGCCACATGCTTTTTGTAACCATAATAAAATACTCGTCCTTCTTTTTCACCCACCGAGCTTCCTTGGGTCGCCGTCATTGTCCAAGTTGTACTTCTGATGCGCCCTCTCTTCCTTTTCTTTCTCTTCCGAGGAGCAGTCATCCGAACGGTCATCGGCGACTTCGTAATCCGGAATGATGGATGGTGTATTGGGACTCTCTACGATGCTTGCATTCACGATCACTCCCTTGATCGTCAACAGGTGCTTTTTCTTCAGCTGTTTATTAAACAGATCAAGCAGCTTTTCCATGATTTCGAGCTTCACGAGCGTACTTCTAAAGCGAGAAATCGTGCTATGGTCGGGTGCTTTTATCCATACTTATTCCCAGAAAACGCGAGAAGGAGATAGCGTCATTGATGCGTTCTTCCAAAGCCTCGTCGCTCAGACCATACCATATCCCAAGCAGTAGGATTTTGCGCATAAGTGGTGCCGGGTAAGCCGGATGCCCCACCGCATTTTGCGTCTTGGTGCACTTCCGATTGAGGTGCGCATGATCGGTCACCAGTCGATGAGCTCCTCGATTTGGAGGAGAAACTTGTTTCCGCACTTAGCGTAGCGGATCTCAGTCATAAAGTCGCAGTAGTTCGGTCTTTGGTCTATTTGTACCATGATAGGATCTGTTTTTATAGGCTAAAGGCAGCGCCTATCTAACTGATATACAATAGATAAATAGGACACTCGCTATGTAAGGGTCTCTACAGATAGAATAGAATCCTACCATATCAGCCAATCATCGCGTAGTAATGAGGAATGTACGTCTCTGACTACACGACAATCACTTGTTTTTCATCGCATTGACTCATATTGCAGTCATGTAGTAATATCTAATCGATGAAAGGAAAAAGGCATGCCGCTTCACATTAGGATACTGTACAGGAAGATCGCCCTGAAACAGCTTATTGCTTCTTGATCAGCTTGTCCATATCTTCCGAGATCTTTTTGTCCGTTACCTGTGCATAGATCTGCGTACTTGTAATGGACGAGTGCCCCATCATCTTAGCTATGCTCTCTATCGGAATGCCTGCACTGAGCGACAGGGTTCCGAACGTGTGGCGCGCCATATGGAAAGAGAGCCGTTGCCTGATGCCACACACCCTGCCCACAAAGCTCAGATTGACATTCAGCCTGCAACGACTGCAACTGCGTGGAAAGACAAGGGCGTCACCTTTTTCTTTCATTGCCTGTTTTCCTCTGTATCTGTTCAGGATGGTCTCAGCAATCGGATGTAACGGCACGATAAACCCAACGTTCGTCTTCTGTCTTTCCTTTCGGATATACCTCTTGCCGTCGGTCGCTGTTTGGATGTGCGAGAACTTTAGGTGTTCCATATCCGCAATGGCCAGTCCGGTGAAGCAGGAGAAGACAAACATCAGTCGGGCCAGCTCGGTATTCTTGTCTTCCACATGCAGCGCCATGAGCTTGGCTATATCGCTTTTCTGTAAGAAGCGAATCTTCTTTTCCGCCCTCTCGTAGGTGGCGTTTTCAAAAGGATTGCAACGGATAACCTTTAAATCTACCGCACGATACATCAATCGACTCAACCAACAGAGACGACCGTTCATGGTTGATGCTGCTAGTCCATGCTTTTTGAGGAAGAATCGGAACTCATCAAACAGATCACTCGTAATGCCTGCAAGTGGGATGTCCAGCCCTCCGTTTTCTTTCACGAACGCCTGAAGCGCCTTGTCCGAATAGAAATGGTTTCGATAAGTTCCCTCTGATCTTGACCTGCCCACACATGCCTTTACTGATTGCAGCTCCGCCTCGCTCATGGTCAAAAGAGTGATCGGTGCGGCCACGACGCCCTGCAAGCGATTTTTGAGGAGTTCTGCGCTGACTATGCCGTCTTTTGCGAGTGTCTCCTGATAGGTCTTTTCCACAAGCTCCCTGAACGCAGCGATGCGTTGGTTGATCTTCTTGTCGGTGGTTGTCCCTTGCCCGCTGTTCCATTCGGCCGGTAGACATTCCTCGCCTATGGCAATGGCTGTACTTCTGCCATCGATGGTGATGCGGCAAAAGATGGCTGTCTTGCCGTCTGCTTTAGCCTTCTGTCTGTTAATGTAGAACAGAATCTTGAACGTACTCCTCATAACATCTTGATTTATAGGTTTATGTGCAAATCTTCAGTGAAAGCAATTAAACGATCGAACTCATCAAACAGCTTTTGAGAGGTGACTTTCGCATATTTCTCAGTCGTGCTCACATTGCTATGCCCCAGCATCTTGCTGACGGTCTCAATGGGTACACCCTGCTCCAAAGTCACGAGCGTGGCGAAGGTGTGCCGGGCGGTGTGCGAGGTGAGGGGTTGGTTGATGTCTGCCCGAAGCCTGAGGACTTTCAGGTGGGATTGATAGGTTATGTAATTGATGCGAGGAAGCAACGTATCCCTCGATTCATCATACAGTTTGCTCATCAGTCGGAAGGCTTCGGGCAACAACTTTACGCGGCAGAGGACACCCGTCTTCTGCCTGTTGAACTTCAGCCAAAGGGCGCCCTCATCGTCGCGAATAAGATGCTCAGGGTTCAACGCCATCAGATCGCAATAGGCTGCGCCGGTGTAACAGGCGAAAAGAAACACATCGCGCGCGGTCTCCAAGTCTGCATCCCAACTGTCAAAACATAACGCCTTCAGCTTCTCCATCGCAGCCTTATCGAGAGCCTTCGGCATTTTCTTATCCCCTCGCTCCACGTGAACCTTGTCAAACAGCAAGACGTCCGTCAGCCCTTCGCGGTAAGCCAACCTGCATACCGTTTTCAGTATGGAGACCGTTCCGAAGAAGGTGCTTTCCTGAAGACCACATCGGCCGATACAAAATGTTTGCAGTTCATAGATGAAGTTTTCTGTAAGCTGCGAGAATGTCATATCCGTAGCGTTGTATTGCTTTCGGATAAACTCCTGCAATCGGTTTCGAGCAGAGTGATAGTTGTACATGGTACTCGCCTTGAGATCTATACCTACATGCCTTTCCCGCTCCTTGACAAGGAGATCTAAGCGTTCAATCAGCATACACCGAGCCTGCCTGCTGCCTTGGAAATGCGCTTCGATATCCGCAGCATTGAATGGATGTCCTTTGGATTGTAAGACCTGATAGGCGGATTGAATCGAAAGCAGCAAGTTATCCAACCGCCCATTGACCTCGACCGCCTCGCGGCTCTTCCCGTCCATTCGGCTTTCACGCTGGTTCCACAAATCGGGGTTGCAGGACAGCTTGCAACTGAACTGCGCAATGGAATGTCCCAGCGTGATACGTCCCATGATCGGCGCCTTGCCCGACTTGTCTCGAGTACTCTTTTTGAGGTAGAGCAACACCTTCATTTTCATGTCATTCATACGCATTGAAAATTGTGGGCAAAATTACCCGGTTCAAAGCGCTCGTCACCTATGCAGATTCCTGTATATCAATGCAAAAGAACCGTCTGTGAGAGTGAATCAGTTACCTGATATAGCTTTATCGTTACCTAATATTGCAGCATCGCCTCCTACCTTCATACGGGGTAATGGTTTGGTAACCGAACTTCTGCCCGGATCCGCACTTCTCTGCCTTTTCCGCTCGACGCAATCGGAAGCATATCCACTCCTTTCCGCCTAATTATCAGTCCATTTTCTCTGACCTCGGGGCTTCTGCTTTTTCGGGGATTAGTTACTCACTTACTCACTTATGCAGTTACTCACTTATGCAGTTACTCACTTGTGCAGTTACTCACTTGTGCAGTTACTCACTTGTGCAGTTACTCACTTATACAGTTACTCACTTATACAGTTACATGTGAGTAAGTGAGTAACCACACAAATAAACAGCTGCACAAACACAGCTATATATAAAGGCTTTCGGGGGCTTCCCCGGCGTGGCTCCCGCTTGAAAACAAACGTTTTACCCACGAAAAGCGCTGCCCTAACTTTGCCGCCGAATTGAAAGACTTTGGGGAGCCGAACCTTCTTCTCAGACACACGGCCCAAAGGCCGGGCAAGGTGTGTTTTTGTGCTACAAAAACCGTTTTGTGCTACAAAACGCCTTGCCCCGGAGCGACCTCCGCGGCGGTTCGGCTCCAAAGTCGCCACCTGATCTTATACGAAAAACCAGAGCCCCATGAATCGACCCAAGAAAACACCCGTTCGCTCCCCAAAATGGGACGCTCGCACCGGAGCTGCCCCAAAGCTGAGGGGGGCGTTGCTGTTCGTTCATACGAAAATCGGGCAGGCCAAGAGACTTTCATCCCTTCGGCCTGCCCAATAACAGTTCGCTTACATGCTGCTTTTACACAGCGAGTCTTTCGGTGCTAGTTCTTGATCAACTTCGCGGTATAGGTCTGTCCGTCTTTGATAACACGCACGAAATACAGCCCTGTCGGAAGTCCCGCGATCGGGATTTGGAAAGTCGGCTGATTCGTCTTGAATGACCTCAACATCGTCAGCCCATTCCAAAGCTGAATCTCATACGTACTTGTAACGCCCTTTGTGGTCAAAGAGCCTTGACCTTGGGGAGACAGAATCCCATCGTCCTCTTCCGTCGTCAGTTTGAGTGTCACTACATCTGCGGCGGGGTTGGGGAAGAGGGGAAATGTGCGACGATTATCAACTTTTACAGTATAAGACACGGTTTTAGAACGTCCGCAATCGTTCACTCCAGTTGCAGATATGGTATAGATACCAGCTCTCTTAAAATCAAATACAGCACTTGATTTGAATGGGGTTATTTTACAATATGTCTTGTCATTACACTCCCAAATACAACTTGTATGACCTTAGACTTGGGCTTTATAAATTTCTGCTCCTGAAGCGGATAAAGATGCGTATCCATCAATACCCCATATATCCGGTTCTCCAACCCGAATGCCCCTCATTTGTTTCAGTTTAGAACGTTCCAGTCCGCTGACACGAGTATATTCTGGCAATTGGTGTGTCATCTTAGCAACACCCAATGAGATTTGGTAATTGGGATATTCTCCCTCTATCAACCCTTTGTCTAATAATTCCTTTGCTGTGTCTTCGTTAACCTGATGTCCTTTTTGCACAGCCTCAAGAGCAATACACTCTTGCAAAGTAAGGGTCTTGTTCTCTTTCAGTATCTTGGTGTATTTCTCGTTAATGGCATTGCCATAGAGCCTCACACCTACAACTTTGTTTGCTGCATCAATCTCATAGTCTGGCATTGGGAAATAACGTTGCCATTGCTCGTCGGAAATTTTCTTAATACCACGGCTTACGGTATCTATCATATTGAAATGTACCATTGCCTTACAGAGACACTCATTCCTAAAATGACGCTGAGGGCCACGAATTGCCAATGCTTTCTGCAAAGTACTAGGAATGAAACTGCCACCATTCTCATAATACACGTTGCCAGGATTCTCAACGAAGTTGATATACTCCTGCAATGTATAATCCTGATGGGCAATGGCGTTATGTAATGCTTCACGAATGCTATAGTCGTCGTACTGTTTCATTGCGTCAGGAAACAACGTTCCACCTGGCAATTCACGCATAGTCAGATTACAGATCTTACTAAGAATCTCGTCTACTGTCAATATGAATGGAGCTGTGAAGTGCTCGTAATCAACAACATCCTCTTTTGCGTCGCACAGCGTCCATGTTACTTCTACTACAGCAGGTCTCAACTTGAATACGGCCGTAGGTTTACCTAACAAAATGATGGCAGCACGAGTAAGTTTGCCTTCAATCATCACACCGCTGTTGCTCAGCAATTCTTCAACGGACCAAGCATCTATCTCATTAGCAGGAATCTTTGAATGTGCAATTTATTTTAGCATATTAAACATTGTTGTATCTGTAAACGTATGCCAAATCTCCAAGTCAACAGGTCTGTAGTCCTTGAAGAGCTTCTTTACAAACTCTATCTCGAATACCAAACGGAAGTCATTGGGGGCATAGTTTGGCTGGCCTTCCTTGCGAGTACCTACACGGGCTATCTTTATCAAGTATAAATCGCGGATGCCCTTGCACTTGATATACGGCATGAAGTAGTATAGTTTGTTCAGAGCCACAGTTGATGGGAATCTCTTGCCTGTGTAATATATCTTTGCCGACTGGTCAAGATAGCGCTCAATGTTATCGTTCTTCACTAAGCTGATGAGCACGTTTTTATCCATTTCCACGTCAGGCTCTTGCTTTTTTGCAGGCTGAACAACGGGAGCGTTTTCCACGATATTCTCAGGATATTGTTGGAGCACATCGAAGAAATTGAGTTGCTTGACTCTCGCTACAGTTTTCTTTATTTCACCTTTCTCTTCTGGTGCCGCTTTCTCCAGCGTTTCGCGGTTCAACCTGCGTCCCATCAGTTTATACCAGATAGAGCGGGCCATCTTGGTTTCTGTTTCAAAGAATCCCATTCCCTTTTGAAGCATCTCCTTGTCTGTGAAGTCGAGTATTTCATCAGCTGTTTTCTTATCACGAACCATTTGATCGACCTTCTCAAACAGTTTGGCGTTTTCTTCGCGATAAGGCAGATAAACGCCCTCCACCTCGCTGGGCATCAGTTCCAAGACACCGCCAGCAAAATTGCGTCCAAGAATCTCTGCAAAAGCAAAAGAGAGAGAATTGTAATAGCTTACCACAAAGGCCTCGCGGTTCACACCTTCCTTGATAAAGACACGATGCATGGTGTCCGTAGTGTAGGCCTGAGCATCATTCAGTACAAACTTGGGATAGAGATTATTGCGACGAAGGAAGAGCGCATCTGATAATTTGATTGACGGAATCACATACCAATCATCACGGATACTTGTTTTATAGCCCTTGTTGATTCCCTGCTGTTCGCCATTCTCAATATATGCCTTGGTACCCTCGTTGCCATTTTCTTTAGAACCAGGAGTAAACACTAGCAAATTAGCCTTTGCACCATTTGCAAGATTCTGCTGCCAATCAGCTTTCGTGAAGCACAAGCTATTCACCTGAACGCTACGACCCACCATAGGACGAGCATACTCATGCAACTGATATACATCCACAACTCCCTGTGGCACAGTAAAATAACCATTGGAACCTGTCGTGATACCAACCTCGACATCTGCATACGTTCCAATCTTTGGCATATTATCAACCCTGACTTTATTCAGGAAATCCAGTTCCTCTTTGTCAAGAAAGTAGTAAGTCCATTTGTCTTCATGGAAATCTATCTGTTTGGTGGGGAGTTTCAGGCGATGAGGGTCAAGCTGCTGCAATGCTTCTGAATCTTTCACCTCGATATGTTCTATCAGATGCTCTCCTGTTCCAGTACGTTCACATAGCAAGAGCACTACCTCTTGCTGGATTTCCTCAAATACCAGATTCTCAAACGATATGATGTTTATCTTATTGAACGATGTGGCCAGATATTTCCTCAGTTGTTGTGCATAAGTCACTTGAAGGAGTTCAGACGGAATAACGAATCCCATCTTTCCTGTTTCTTTCAGTAGCAAACTACATCCAACGACAAACGTTACCCATGCATTGGTAAGCTTAGATCTCTTTAGACCTGCTTTCTTGAATATCTCGCCTGCCAACACCTGCTGTTCTTCATCATAATATTGATAGCGGATAAATGGTGGGTTGCCAACAACGAGATTGAACCTCTTCTCCGTATCTAAACAGAAACGATGGAAATCAGAGTTTATTACCTCTGAATCATGAAGTCCTATTGCACGAGCCTTCTCTGCTTCTACGGCTTCGTATTCAACAGCTGTAGCATGATGGAACAACATGTGTTCTGTTGCCATCTGCTCCAAAAAGACACCATCACCGCAACTTGGCTCCAATATGTCAGCATCCGTGCTACCGTTTATGCCCCAATGGATTATAAACGAAGCAATTGCAGGCGGTGTGTAATATGCACCTCGCAATTTCTGTGTGGAAGCTTCCTTAATCAGCTGCATATTGTTCTTTGATTATTGGGATGATACTGTCGTATTGCTCCATGCCGTATAGGTGCATGATAAAGTCTGCCAACTGCTGCTTTGACAACTCAAATTGGCGTTGTAGGATGGTGAGCTTACGCTTGTTTCCATGATCCGCGTCTATCTCGTCTCCCATCTGTATCAACTGTTTTTGCAAGTCAGCAATACTATCGTGAGCCAAACGCTCATTGTTGTTCTCAAAGTTAATTTTGCGAATAGGCAGTTGTTTCAGCACCTTTGTTCCACGTGCTATGAAACCACCTCCAAATATCTCACCATAAAGCGAGCTGATCCATTCCAGATACTTACAGTTAAGAATAGCCTGCAAATAGTAGATTGAATATGGCGAATCTTCTGGCAAAGCAATCATGCAATAGCCAGCAGTACCTCCTGATGACACAAAGATACTACAGCTGTCAACAGCGTATTTGTCGCCAGCAGAAAGCACACCAACAATAATCTTTTCAGGAAGATTGCATGCATCAAGACTCTGGTGCCTGCCATACCTATGCCACTCGTTGGCTGTCGTTGGTACTGGCTTAATGTCACGAGACGCTGCGTTCAAGATATTCTTATGAGCAAGAAGATATTTGTATAGTTTGGGATAGTCATGCTTGATATCATCGAGAGGAATCATTTCCAGCTTATCCTTGTCATTTTTCCTATAAGGAAATATCACACATGCATTTGGTTTAAATGTGCGATAAGTATTCAGGCCATCATCACCAGTTGAAGTTTGGAAATATGGCCTTGTAACCTCCTTCTCTACTTTCCAATCTTGACCATCTTTCTCGAAGGTATAAATGCCATTCCTTTCTGACTTAGGCTGGAACACATATACTTTGTTGGCACTTGTTTGGATGCCATTAAAGATATTATCCTCGCCGGTAATTGCAAGAAGTGTAGTGCTATTTGACAGGATGGTATCATACGCTCCCCTCAGCTGTTCAGGGAACAAGGGCCAAGTACTCTCAGAAATCTCATCATAACTCTTTGTGTCGGTAGGCAGTATATTCTTGTCTGCCAACTTCCATTGATTCAAATTGCTAACTTCATTGTATCTGAATGTCTCATGTTCCACCTTCTTAACAATTAGCAGGCATGTATAGTTGGACTTTCCTGGGAATACCCTGCAAGCACCGAAAGCAGTAATAGCCTCAAGAGTTTTTCGTGTTAAAATAAGACGGCGAAGTTCTTGACCTGCTCCAACCTTCATAAACTTTAATGGGACAATATAGCCAAGCAAGCCGTTGTCTTTCAGCAAATCCATTGCTCGTTCCACGAAAACCATGTATTTATCAAATTGCTTGTAGGCACTCCTATATTTCTGTTTGTACAAAGGAAGTTCCTTGGGGCTGACATTCTTCATGCCTTCCGTCGTCAGATAGGGCGGATTACCAATGATGGCATCGAAACGCATGGTGCCAAAATCAAACGGATTAATATCACTGGCATCTGTAGCTTTAATGTCGCAACTTGATAGCAGACTATTGCCAAAGAAGATGTTCTTTGCCAAGTCTGGCAGAATGGGGTGCTCGTTTATCAAACTTGCAGAATCCTCATTCTCCAGCAACTTCAATAGCAACCCAAATTTGCATGCCTCTGCTGCATTGAAATCCTTATCTACACCATAGATGCAATTCTTCAGTAATTGCTTCTTTTCGGCATATTTCAACCTATAAGAATTCTCGCCAATTTGCACAAGTATCGAGGTGTCGTGCTGGATATAATAGTCTATCAGAATATCATTTAACAACTGATATGTCTCCAATAAGAAAGCACCAGAACCGCATGCTATATCTGCTATCTTTAATTTCAGTATTTCCTTTGCAGGCTTGTCTTTACAAAGTGGTGTGATTGTCTGTCTGAGGATTTCACGGATGATATAAGTGGGCGTTGTTACCACATCACGATCCTCATTCTCAAGCTTCTTGACTATTTGCAATTCTCCATCCTTTACCGCCAGCTTCTCGGCAATAAAAATTTCGTAGATGTGGCCCAAGATATCAGATGAGAATACACTGAATGAATATGGACTTTCAGGGAAGTACAACTGACGGATGACAGTCCAGAAAGCCGAACTGGCATTGCATACCACTCGCTCAGAAAGTGCCTGATCAAACAAACCTGAGTCATATTTCGCATCAGCATTCCTAAATTTCTGCAGAAGTTTGTTAAAATTACCGCCATCTGCTATTGCCAACAAATCCTTGTAGGTCTCGATATTTCTGTCCTCACAAACACGAAGGAAGAGAATTTTGTTGATATAACTTTGCACTTCATCGCCCAGCAGTTCCATATCTATTGTAGGTTCAGCGTTGAGAATCTCTTTGCCAAGCAACAAGCGCCATTCATCAATCTGTTTCAAAAACTGTTTATCAACAGACCACTGTTTCTGGCGGACCTCAATATCTTTCCACTCTTCATCAAACTGGCCAGAATACACGGAGTCTTTTCCAAGCAAACGCTGTAGTTCCTTAAATTTGTCTTCGTATTCTGTGTAGTGGTACTTCTTGATGAGGGCCTTTTGGTTGGTATCAGTTTCTTCTACTTTAACAGAGGTGTCATAAATCATCAGGTACTCGAAGTTCGACAGTACAGAGATTTTCAGGTTGGCTGTATATCCATAACGACGAGCCTGACGCGCAGGCGCATCAACATCGTTAATATGCACACACGGTTTCTTCGCTTCAAGGAAGAACTTGCGTTCTGCAAACAAACGGAAAGTATAATCTGGCTTCTTGGTGTTTTCGGATGCACCTGTCTTTAGCGGTTCCTCCAAAATCACCTCACGCTCATTAGTGGGTCTTCCTGCCTTGTTCTTGATATCCCAACCCAACAACTCAAACAACGGGTCAAGGAAATCACTCCTCACCTGCGTCTCATTGTAATGGTCGGTCAGATAGATGTTCCTATCCGACTCATACTTTCTAATTAATTCTTCTATCGCAGTCATCTCCTTTTGTTTTTTTATGATTATCCGCTAACTATTTTACCAGTTACCCACTAAGTGTATTGTAGTTACCCACCAACTCAATTATCGTTTTTCTCTGATACAACTTCCGCAAATATCTCACGTGCTTGGTTCCAAAAAGCAGAACGGATTTCTAGATTCTTTTCAAGTGGTAAAGATGATACTTCGCGTTTTGCATTCGGTCCTGTTGTTTCAAAAAAATCCACTATAGATACTTCAAAGACTTTAGGACTACCTTTAAATTCTGCTCTAATATGGATTACTTCTGGAATATTTTTGTGACTAAACTCAAAAGTCATAGCGGTAAAAATGCAACCATTTTCTTCAAATCGTTTAACAAAGGCATCTTCTCGTAATCCGCCACCTTCTAATATTGCTTGTCGAATACCAGAAAGTATAGTTGTATTTTTTGTTTCCTGTGTTGAATCATCATCTACATTTTCTTCTTCATCTTCACTTTCTCTTCCACGCCTAAAAGTTAATGCTATTACATCTTCGAATCTCCAATCATCCGTAATTCCACGATCAATCAAAGTGTCGAAAAACTCTATTATTTGTTTGTCACTTAAGCTGTCTATGTTTAATGAAGATATTTTTGTCGTCTCTTTATCGATAAACTGCGAAAATAATTTTTGGACTTCCTTGCCATCGGCAGAACGTGTACAGTCTACTTCAACTTGCCATTCCCTCTTTTTGTTTTCAAACATTAAAAATTCACAATGGCTTTGCTCTTTTTTCATAAATTGAATTCTTCCTGGTCTCCTTATTTCATAATCAAGTCTACCTTTATATATTGAGGTATCATTTTGACTTTTTACAACGAGTTTGCCTAATTTGTACCCTTTTGATAATAGAGCACGATTATTATCTCGCGCTTTTTCATATATATCATTCAATGAGAATAAAGTTGAAGAAGAACGCACAACAAAACCACTAAGAGAAGATTTGGTTGAAAGTTGATATGCATTAGTACGAAGTTCCTCTATTGAAATCCTTTCCCAAACACAATGGGATAGAATTTCACCCATATCTTCTGCAGTAGCGTTAATCGCGAAGACACCACGCTCTTGCATGAAAGCATTAAGAATACGACGCTTTATAAAATTTGCGCAAACTTCTTTAATCTCATATTCCTCAGGATAACTACTATTGTCCATCTTCTGTTAAATTTAAAAGAAAATCAGGGATATTGTTATTACACGCCATTTTCATGATAGATACATTAAAGCCATTAAAAACATCTGTTTTTATATCATTCTCTATCTTTCTAAACTCGTCATCAGCATTATATACATATAAAATAATTTTTACGTCTTTATCCCATAATGATGTTTTTGAATAAGCATTTCTCAGAAACTGGAAACTGTTAAGGTCTAATTGCCCAAAATAAAATATGTAAGAAGTCGCCTCATTTCCATGCTTAAATTCTGCAAATATTATATCAGAGAAAATATTCTCGATAGTTAATGCCTTTTGTCTAGTTAAAGGAAGGCCACTTATATACCTTGGCGAATATATGAAATTATATTCCCCATCTTCTTTCTTTATGTTATCTATTGCATTTTGCAAAGCAAATAATCTCATGAATCTCGTGTTATCTAACACATATATGCTATTGACACCTGCACGACGTGTACGAGTTGACACCGAGACCTGACTTAAGGCCTCGTTGAATTTTGGACAAAATTTACTGTAATTACATGTGTCGGAGAACCATATAGCAATAATGCCAATATCTGAGATAGTACAATTATCTACATCTGGGAATTTCTCAACAAAAGGTGCAGAGTTTCTCAACTTCAATAGCTTTTTATCAAGCCTTTCTATCCAATCTTGGAGAAGAGCTTTATTGAAACTTTTTGTTTCATAACGTTTGGCTTCCAATACAGCAAGCTGAGGCTTGGCTTTCAATGGAGTCTCAAATTTTACAATAGTATCAACACCCATTTTCTTTCCGTCTTCTCCCTTAACATCCACGTCATAATCGCCAATTCTATTCCACCCAAACTTCTTCAAGAGGGCAAAAGCTTGGCGATTCCATATGTCACCATTATAATGCTGATCTTCCATATTATAAATTCTCCCTTATTGTATTAACAATTGGCCAAAAATTGGTTTCTTGACATCGAATAGTAAAAGAATTCTGCGATGTAACAGAAAGAAAGAATTCGGAAAACGCTTTCGATTCAATACTCACTGTCAATCTTGATATACTTCCAGAATATCTGTCTATTAATTCTTTTCCAACTTGAGAATCTTCAAGATGTATAGAAAGACGTCCTACTGCCCCTTCCTTATATACAAATTTTTTTATCGAAAGATCTGTAATAAAAGCCCTCCAATCCAATAATTGAATTCTTTCAAAAACCTTTTCTGGCGAAAAATCTACATTTTTAAATACCACTTTTGACTTAAAGCAACTTCTCAGCAAAGACTTGGCCTTAGAAAACTTTATTGAAGAGGATGTTGAATATATTAGTCCATATCGGAGATCCATAAGAAGTTCTATTTCTTCATATACATTCACGACTTTTTTTTCAATAACATTCTCTTGCGAATTATAATTTTGCAAATATGACGGTATCCTTACTAACACCTTTGTTACTATTACGTCATCTTCAATATGAACATAAGTAAAACCTATGCCCGCATTTTCAGTATATTTCTTAGACTCAAAAACATGAGCTATATTTTCTATGTCAGAATCGAGACCAATTATCCTGTTAAATACTATAGTTTTCTTTGTTTCCATATTGTCATATTGTAATCACCCGTGTTAATATGTTTTCTATCCATATACTTATGCTTATACCCTAACATATTAACCATTTTCGCTACTGATCCACAATAAATCATCTACGCTGACACCTAAAACCTTAGCCAATTGGATGAACATCTCAACATTAGGTTGGGCAGCATTAGTCACCCATTTGGAAATAACAGCAGGGTCTTTATCAAGGATTTCCGACAATTGTTTATTGGTCATTCCTTTCTCTGCAAGTACCACCTTTAGGCGGTTGATTCTTTTACGCTCCATTTGTATGCGAATAATTTGGCTACAAATATACACAAGATCCCTCAAAGTCAATACTGTTTGAGCAAAAATATAGCAATATTGGGTTGAAAAAACGTCTTCATATTTAATTTTATTTACTATTCACGTGTTCTTTATGCTCATTTATCAAGTCCGTAACTTTGGTCTTTATCTGTACCAACTGCATCATCTACCTCTCCAACTTATACACCAACAGGATTGATACCTTTCCTTTCAAGATACTCCACGATGGGGTGTTGTTTGATAAGTGATAAATCTTCTTCTTTCATCGTCATAAACTTTAAATGGTTGGATGATTCTTATTTGAGTAATAATGGTTGGTTTGAATGATATTTGAATACAGTTTGAATGAAATCCTCTTTTCTAAAGTTTTTCCCTCCAAACTTTTTCATCTTTCTTCTTACCACATGCCATTTCGTTGTAAGATATTAATAATTAATACTGTATTGTAATACATGGCAATACTACACACGCTACTACATCAGACTACTATAACTGTCAAGCAAAGGACAGGGCAGTATCTTCCTTATCTTATACTTCCTTATCTTATACACATAGACAGGACTACTGCCGTCACGCCTTCTGCTCACTTTCTCAAAGCCTGCTCTTTTAAGGGCTTCGCCCATATGCTTTAAGGATAATGGGTGATGCGTATAGTAGCCTAAATAGGTGATTATCTCTGTTGTGGTCATATAGGAGCTGTGGGGATTGTCCTCCGTTGGCTTTTCAAAGCAACGGAGCAACAGTTCCATCTCTGCGGTCTGTACTTGGAAATCCTCGCTCTCTTTGTAAAGCTCAGCTATATCTTCATCGTCAAACCAATAACAGAAACCTGACTTTAACAGGACTTTGGCTTCGGTATAGACGTTATCCATTGAGATTGCCTTTGCTCTGTTGATGTCAATGGACAGCACCTCAAAGGCAGGAACCGTCTACTTTCTGTGGGGGCTGTAAGAAAGTCGTTGCCAAAAGCGTGCTTCAGAGGATTGTCAGGCAAACAACAAATAACATATAATTCTCTTTTTAACCATAATAAAGCGATGAAAGAAGAAAGGCAAATGTAGTTACTGCGTAGTACAATTATTTTAAGGCTTAAGGGTCAAATATGTTCCTGCGGGGTGCAATAACACACTGTGAGTCCTATTAAGGGTCAAAAATGTTCCTGTGATGGTTCAACGTCCCTTTATACAAGAGGGATTGTAGGATATTATAATACTCTGAATAAGTCGTTGTTTTTTCTCCCGGGAGATTCCACGATGTAAACGCAATTTCGTCTTCAGCGAAGCGTTCAGCGATTCCAGTGCATTATTGGTATTTGGTAGGCCCAATTCCGGAAAACTTTGGTAGGTATAGAGGACATCTAAGTGTCTGGTCAAGCCGAAATAAGCAGCTCTTAAACGCCGATGGGTATAAATGAAAGACACCCCATTTTCCGAGTATGTTTTCTCCTCCAAGTATGCCCTCCACTGCTTATGCCATTGCGATAGCATCTCTGTGAACTGCTTTTATCGGAATGTGTGACCTGCAGGCTAATCTCTTTCAAAGTGATAGAAGCAGGATGTTTTGGATGATTGGTGAGCAGCTGTCTGATGCGCTACGCTTGATGGAACTGATAGCATTGGTAAGGGATTGGTTCCAAGGCTTTTTTCAGTCCAGATAGTCCATCAGAAATAACCCCGTTCACTTGGATCCCCTGTCCTTTGAGGTAGGCTATCCCCGCGAGGTAATCCTCTATACGTTCCTTTCGATAAATGAAGCTGAAAATGGAGAATGCGATGGGTGGCGGCATCCATGAAAAGTACTACGCCAAAGTTTCGACCTAGAGTATGTGGTATCCATTTGTAGTGTCACACTCCGAGGTGTTATAGAGGTAGACCGGAGAGGGAAACCTTTCATCCTACGCTTTACTGTAGAACAGGATATTCCCAATCGTTCTGCGATCTGTGCGATGGTATACGTGCCTTCAGCATAGTACCGATAAACCGCTGAGGGATCCACATGCGAACGACCACTGAAGTAGTGTCTACAGCTATGGCAGAGCCAATAAGATGCACCATTGCGTGTGCCCTTGCGAATTACCTCTTTCGACCCACAACGGGGGCACTTTTTTTTCGAGTTTGTTCTCTCATAATACTATAAGATACTACATATGCATGACTCACAGTGTGTTATTGCACCCCGCAGGAACATATTTGACCCTTAAGCCAGAAAATACTCGAAGCCCTCAATAAAGGCTTTGTCCAACTGCGAAAGGGGAATGTCGCTTACTCTGTATTTCCTCTGTACATACTTACGGAGCAGGGAGAACTGGTAGGTACGGAGTTTGAACGTCTTCAAAGCTCTGTCAATACCTATACGTTCCCTTGTCTGTGTGAGATACTCTCCGAAGCTCTCCAAGAGCAGGGCTTGGTGGTGGATTTGCCCCTGATAGGCATCTCTTACGTCTGTGGCGGTGAAGCATTCTTTCCTTTCACTGAGTTCGTGAAAGCGTGCGTGGATAAGTGCGGTGCATTCACCGAGTTTCTGATTGACGGACACCGCCATTGCACTCTTGCCGATGAGCCGTTGTTTTCGGCTGTCCCAAAGAGCGAGCGGCGTCTTGCACTTGGTGGAGAACCCCGAATGGGTTCTGCCTACGGGGATGCGCCCGATGACAGGCACAAGTCCTTTTTTGTCGGTTTGTTTCGCCTGAACGAAGAATGACACTTTCAATTTGTTTTCTTTCATTTTTTTATATCGCTTTTTATAAATCCCATTTGCTTGCAAAGGTACAGTGAAACAAGTCTTCCCGAGTGATGCAGAAAAATGAAAGATGAAGAATAAAATCCTATTACACAGTTGCTTGCATTCAATTAGTAACCCTTTTTTTTGCTTTTTTCTGATAGGTTACGATTTGGTAACTAAAATCCTGCCGTTTAATGCTCGTTCTTGCTTAGCCTCAAAATAGCAAGAAAACGCTAAATGATGATATTCCAAATAGTTACATTCCCTACGTTCCCTCTGTTTCCCTTAATTCTTAATGACTGATTATGCGAGGAAAATGAGCCTCGATATGCGGATGATCGATCCGATGAAATACTCGGATCACATCGACAACAAAGCCAGCCATTGCGCCAAACTGCTCAGCGAGTATTACCGTAAGTATGACGAGCAAAAGGGTACGCAATTCGTCTTCTCCGATCTCGGAACATACAAGCCGGGCGAATGGAACGTGTACTCGGAAATCAAACGCAAGCTCGTGGAGGATTACGGCATCCCCTCATCAGAGATTCGCTTCATCCAAGAATGCAAGAATGAGAAAGCCAAGAAAGCGATGGTAGAGGCCGTGAACCCAGGGCTGACGCATAATCGCTTTTCGAGGTCCGGGATTCCGTTTAGCTTCGTCCCATCAAACTATACATGACAATAATGGAACTGCC
>ERZ773010.558-NODE-558-length-25794-cov-9.804149_pt1 | contig 25794 bp, 22 predicted proteins | sample MGYA00580842_ERZ773010 | MGnify/ENA primary metagenome ERZ773010 (study PRJEB29015, sample SAMEA2737982) | human oral metagenome | biome: human oral; feature: human-associated habitat; material: dental | place: China | collected 2107 ...
TACACGTATGGGGTGCGTGTGGTCGCTGGTTCGAGTCCAGTCATCCCGACTTTTTCTTTTTATACAATAGCTATTTGAAATGAATAAGGTATATCTTCCTTTGTTATTATATCTCTATTTTACCCTTCTTTAGCGTCTATTTCTTGAATGTATATCTACGGATATTTATGGTGGAGAACAATATGGATTGTTTTAAATTCAGCATAAAAGTTAGGATACCATTTATAAACTGATGATTATTATATAGAAAATATATGAAACTTTCAAACTTTAATTTTGAACTTCCTAAAGAGCTATTAGCTGAGTATCCCAGTGAAAACCGCGACGAAGCACGCTTAATGGTAATACATCGTAAAACAGGAGAAATCGAACACCGACTATTTAAAGATGTAATCGACTATTTTGATGATGGAGATGTGTTTGTACTGAACAATACTAAAGTATTTCCTGCTCGCTTGTATGGAAATAAAGAAAAAACAAAGGCAAAGATAGAAGTATTTTTGTTGCGTGAACTCAGCGCTGAACAACGTTTGTGGGACGTACTTGTAGACCCTGCTCGCAAGATCCGCATAGGCAATAAACTCTATTTTGGCAAAAATGCCGAATTGGTAGCCGAGGTAATAGACAATACTACCTCTCGCGGTCGCACCCTTCGTTTCCTATACGATGGTACTTATGAAGAATTTCGCCAACATCTTACAGAATTAGGGCAAACACCTCTGCCTAAATACATCTCTCGTCCGGTAGAACCTGAAGATGAAGAACGCTACCAAACTATCTATGCTAAATACGAGGGCGCCGTTGCTGCACCTACTGCTGGATTGCATTTTTCTAAACACTTGATGAAGCGTTTGGAAATAAAAGGTATTACCTTCGCTGAGGTAACTTTACACGTGGGGTTAGGAACTTTCAATCCTGTAGAGGTAGAAGACCTTTCTAAGCACAAAATGGATAGTGAAGAGATACATATTCCTGAAAGTCAAACAAAAATCATTAATGCAGCTAAGGTGAATAAGAAGCGTGTATGTGCGGTAGGAACTACCGTAATGCGCGTGTTGGAAAGCTCAGTTTCATCTGATGGTTTTCTAAATCCATTTGACGGTTGGACAAATAAGTTTATTTTTCCTCCATATGATTTTAGTATAGCCAATGCAATGATTACCAACTTTCACACTCCTAAATCTACCTTGTTAATGATGGTCTCTGCTTTTGCGGGGCACGACCTCATTATGCGTGCTTATAAAGAAGCCGTAGAGCAGAAATATAAATTCTATTCTTACGGTGATGCGATGCTTATTCTATAAGAAGAGTTATATAAAGAAAATGACGGTAGAGAGAACTCCTTGCCGTCATTTTTTATTTCTGAATAGTTATAGAGAGGAATTATATTTTGTTCATAGTTAATCGGTAAGATTTTGTAACGCTTACTTATTTTCCTAATTTAAAGTGCCAGTGTGGCTCGCACTATTTTCCCGCAAACGCTTTTACATCATCTTCTGAGATTTCTTTGCCTCCTAAGATAATGAGTCGCTCTACTACATTACGCAGTTCGCGAATATTACCCGTCCAATCTTGTTTTTGAAGAAGCTCTATTGCTTTTTTGCTAAATTTCTTCGGACTAATACCTTGTTCCTCGGCTATTTTTGCTGAAAAATAATCAATAAGTAGTGGGATATCGTCTCTGCGTTCGTTAAGTGACGGTACTCTGATGAGAATTACTGCTAAACGGTGGTACAAATCCTCACGGAAACGACCTTCGGCTATTTCTTTTTTTAAATCTTTATTGGTCGCCGCTATTACACGTACATCTACATTGATGTCCTTATCACTTCCCACGCGGGTAATCTTGTTCTCCTGCAAGGCACGCAACACTTTGGCTTGGGCAGAGAGACTCATATCGCCTATTTCATCCAAGAAAATAGTACCATTGTTAGCGGCTTCAAACTTACCTGCACGGTCTTTTACCGCCGAAGTAAACGCCCCTTTGATATGTCCGAAGAGTTCACTTTCTATCAGTTCAGAAGGAATAGCGGCACAGTTTACCTCTACCATCGGAGCTTCACTGCGCTCGCTTTGGTAATGAATAGCGTGAGCTACCAACTCTTTACCTGTACCATTAGAGCCCGTGATGAGCACACGCGCTTCCGTAGGTGCTACTTTTTCTATCATCTGACGGATTTGTTGCAAAGGTACACTTTCTCCTATCATCTCATAGCTCTTGCTCACCTTCTTTTTGAGGTGTTTATTCTCTACCACTAATTTCTTCTTGTCGAGAGCATTGCGCACGGTGTTGAGCAAGCGGTTTAAATCAGGTGGTTTTGAGATATAGTCATAAGCCCCTAAGCGCATTGCGTTTACTGCTGTCTCGAGGTCGCCGTGACCTGATATCATCACAAAGGGGATTTCGGGTTTGAGTTTCTTGACCTCAGCGAGTACTTCCATACCGTCCATCTTAGGCATTTTGATGTCGCATAGCACTAAGTCGTAGTCCTCTTTTTTGAGTTTCTCAACGCCTTCTACACCATCAGCTGCTTCTTCTACTTCGTACTCTTTGCTTTCTTCTACCAATATTTTGGTAAGCACACGGCGAATTGCCGATTCGTCTTCTATGATGAGTATTTTTGCCATAAATTCAATCTTTCCATTTGCCAATTTGGATAATCTGCTAATTACTCCGCAAAGGTAGTAAAAAAATAAAAAACTCTTGACATTCTGCCAAGAGTTTTTGACGTGTGTTTATGAAAAAGTGTATTTATTAGTTTTTAAATGTAGGTTTGAACTTCGATTGATATACTTGAAACTCTTGTTGAGTAGTGATTTTTTTGTAATCATTGTTGTTAAACATTTTCAAGTAGAGCTCTAATTGAGTAGGCGACATATACCCGGTGATACCTGTTATCAAATCGTTATTTTCGTCTAAGAACACCATCGTTGGGTAAGCCTGTACTTGCATATAGCCGGTAAGTGGGTGTGTGGCGTTACGGCGTTCAGCCAATGCGGGGTCATAGCCTTTGTTCTCAAACTTTTGTCCTTTGTAGTTCGCTACTTCGTTACCTTCACCATTGAACTTTACAGCGTAGTAATTATCGTTCACATACTTTACTAAGTCTTTGTTCTTAAAAGTGTTGTTCGCTAACATTTTGCAAGGTCCACACCAATTAGTGTATACGTCAATAAATATTTTTTTAGGTTTTTTCTTCTGAGCAGCAATAGCTTGGTCAAAAGTCATCCATTTAATTTCCTGAGCTTCAAGAGTAGCAGTAGCTACCAAAACAAAAGCTACAATAGCGATGAGTTTTCTTGTCATACTGAATAAAAGTTTGTAATTATTTCGTGTTTATAGATTTTCAAAAACCGTGCCAAATGTATGTTCATCAGTGGGGGTGAGGAATTGCATTGCGATAGGCAGGTAGTACAAGTCTTGCAAATGAGGTTGCAGGCGCACGTAGTCTTTCTCAGTGGTGAGGATTCGCTTGCCTTGCAATTGCTGTATTTCTCTCTCGGTAAAATGATGATGGTCCGCAAAAGCTAAATGCTGAAAATCTGCTCCTTGTTCTTTTAAATACGCTAATAGAGGTTGCGGATTGGCAATACCTGTTACCAAAGTAAAAGGTTTTTTGATAAAGTTTGACAAAGAAATCGTTTCATCTTCTTTGAACACTTGTTCATCATAAGCTATAGTAGCAAAAACAATAGGGCAATGTGCTTTTTTTTGCAACTGCTTTTCTATAAGGGAGCGTTCACTTTGAGATAAGGTAGTAGGACATTTGGTTACTACTACTATATCCGCTTGTTGCACTCGACTTACTACATCGCGCAAACGCCCCATTGGCAGTAACCAATCGTTAGTAAATAGGTATCCATAAGCTGTAAGTATTATATTGATTTTTGCTTTTACGGGACGATGTTGGAAAGCATCGTCTAAAATGATTACTTCAGGAGGTTTTGGCAGGGCAAGCATCTGCTCTATTCCTTCCACCCTGCTGCCACATACAGCCAATATAATATCATCTTTAAACTTCTTCCAGAACTGAAAAGGCTCATCGCCTAAATCGTATACCGTACTATTTCCTTCAGCTAGTACAAAACCTTTAGACTTGCGTTTATATCCTCTGCTTAGTACCCCTACGCGCTGGGTTGTTTTTAGCTGCCTAATTAGGTATTCCACCATTGGGCTCTTCCCTGTTCCCCCCACAGCGACATTCCCCACACAAATTGTAGGCACTGCAAAGGTATGTACTTTAAAAACACCAATATTGTAGCACCAATGGCGCAGACGGACGATAAGACCATAGATCACTGCAAAAGGAAGAAGAACTATTTTAAATATTAGTTTCATTATCAATCCTTTTTAGTATTTCGTACAACATCTAAGATTTTATTATTCTCTTTAATTACCCATTCTTTCCAACCATTAGCAGTTCTACCTAATGTAAAACAAGCAGCACCTGATACAGACTTACATTTTTTATCCTCCTTAAGAATGTAATTATTTTCTGTTTTTTCTGCAATTTTCTTTAACTCTTTAAGCCTTTGTTTTTCTTGCTTCTTATAGCTATCAACGGCTTCCAAAGCTAATTTACTTCCCTTCTTTAATATAATTTCGCCAGATTGAGTATTATACCAAGCTAATGCATCTACATTCTGTGTTTTTAAAACCACCTCTATAGTATTTTGAGGTAACACATTTGCTTGTAGAACAGACTTAGGAGTATTAGATTCTGTATTTTTATTTTTCTCATTAGCGCTTGTATTACCTTTTAAAGTTTTTGCATACTGTTCTATCTCTCTGATTAAATCAAATAACTTTCTGAAATTCTTAAAATCTTCTTTTACAAAGTTATTAGAGTTTTCTGCTAAAATATTTTTTGCCTCTTGTAATACATCCTTACAATATTTATCAATTGACTTGTCTTTAGTTTTTCCTGAAGTATTCTGTACAGCTTGTTGGTATGCTTCTTCCCATTTTGTATAATTATACATTGTTTCGATTGTGCAATCACAAGTAATTCCTCCAGGTTTGGGCAATTCTACAGAAAAATAAGTGTTGTGTGCCTTATTGTTTTCTTTAAGCTTCTTATAGCTTTTCTGAGTGATCTCTTCAAAACTTTTATATGATTTATGTCCTGCTTCATCATTATCATAAACCCCTATATAGAGCTTATCCGTTTCAAAATCACTTTCGTACAATCCTGACAAGAAAGGTTGTATCTTAGTTTCACTATTTAAACAGAAGATATCAAAATTCAAATTTGGATACTCTTCTTTCAGTGCTTTATAGGCATTGTTGATATGTATTTTATCTAATTTACCTTCTACTAATAGTATAATAGGACTTTTGGACGAAATAAATGTATTTTGCTGAAGTTTGTTCCAAAATTCTCCAGAGATACTTTCTAAAACTTTTTGCTTTTCAACAGAGATAAGTTTTCCTCTATCAAGCATATAGATAGATTCATTGTCTAAGCAATCGGTTAAGGTAGGCGAATGTGTGGTAATGATTATTTGTCTGTATTGTTGATATTCTTCTAATACATTTCTAATTTGTATTTTGTTACTAAGGTGTATATGAGCATCAGGTTCATCAAGGATAAACAGACTGTCCTCTTGTGCAGCAAATTCTAAAGCTGCTTTGATGAGTATCATTTTCTTTTCTCCCTCACTAAAATCTTCTATTTCTAAGTTTTCATTGTTGTATTTTATAACAATGTCTTGAAGCATTTTCTGGTCAGCGGGCGTAAAAGCAATATAGAAGAATTTGTAAACATCTATAAGAGTATATTCTTCTTGTTCAATAATCGTTCTCAACTCTTCTAAGGTGTACTCTTGTTTTTTATCTATTTTACTGATAAATTGCTTAACAATACTATCTTTATAATTTTTATAGTTCGCTTTATTAAAAGAAAACTTAATAGAGTTAGTATTTTCTACTCCTAAGATTTCACTACAAAAAGTATCCTCTGAGTTATTGAACTGATTTAACAACAAACACAACAGAGAGATATGCCAATAAAACTTATTGATATACAACATTTTTGGCATATTATTATAGGTTTCAACTCCTATTTTTGCAATGTATTCTTGATAGGTAGGCAAATAATATTTCTTCCATAGTCTATCTTCTTCACCACTATAGATAGCTACAATTTGTTTAGGAAGATAGTTATAAGGGTCAGATTTTGATTGGCTATTTATTTCTGTGGTAACAGAAGAGCCCTTTTTGGTAATTTTGACTATATCCTCACTACTTCCTATTGTATAGGTTAATGAAAAATTAAAAGGGATATCCTTTTCTTTCTTGTCGTACAAATGCTTAAAAATAGCACTTATAGCTTCTAACAAATTACTTTTCCCACTGCCATTATTTCCTATAAAAGCCATTACCCCAGACGTGTTGTTTTCTAATGAAATATCAAGGTTTTTAAAGGCTTTATTGGCTATTTTAATTTCTTTGATTCTCATAATTTAGCTGAATATAGTTTGTTCAAATTCTTGTTCTGCTTGTTGTTTTAGGAGTGTTGCTCGTTCTCGTAAGATTTTTATTTCATTTTTATAAGTGTCTATTTGGGTTATAATAGCTTGTTGAGTTTCTTTAGGAGGAATGGGAATATTATAATTTGATATGATTTTTGCATTCAAATTAGGTTGAGCTGAACCATAAGCCATTTTTTTCAATCTTTTTGTTTGAGATTGCAAATATTCCCATAGAAAATCTATTTCTATTAAATTAGTATTTATATCAAACAAAACAGCACAGGCTTGATTTGTTGTAGCTTCTATACCTAATTTAGCTGTTTTACCAATTGTTGCTCCATACATAGCTATTACTAAACTGTCTTTCTTGTATAATTTAGCACTACTATTTTTAATAGCTTCTTCTGTTATTTTTTCCTCAGTATCATATATGATAGTATCGTTTAACTCTCCTGTTTTTATCCAAGGAATACTTCCTTCAAAATATTCTTTTCTTCCTCTTGAAGGTGTTCCGCCACTACTTATTTTACACAAATCAGAAATCTTATACATTGTGAATAAATGTTTAATATTTTCAGTGCTCAAGATAAAATCTATTCCCCATTTTTCTAAGTTTCCAAACTCCACAAATTGTAATCCTTTCTTTTTTGTTTTTTGTTCAGTTTTTTGTTCTATTCCTAAACTCTCAAACAGATAGGTTTCAATGTTTTTTTCTAAGGTTTCAGCTTGTTGCTCATAAGTGGTAGCTTGAGTTATTTTATCGTAATAGTTTTTTACAATGGTTTCTTGCTCGGATAAAGGAGGTAAAGGAACTCTTGTTGCTAAAAAGTCTGCTTGTTTTACTCTTGCTTTTGAAATACCTGTAGCTTTAGTATCTAAAAGTTTCTTAAATTCTTGAGTCCTTAATAATTTCTGCAAAAATTTACCAGAAACTATTGTATTATCAAATGTAAATATAGGATATTCAGAACTAACACCAAAAGGAGTATTCCCTTTATCATTATAAAAAATACAACCGTGCTTTACATTAATTTTCGAATAAATAATACTATTATCAGGAACTAAATAAATATCTCCTTTATAATTTTCTATGTCATTTAAATCTCTTAAAAAAAGTTCTCCTCCAAAATTAATCTTAGAGATAATAGCATATTTCTTTTCTATCATCTCTCTTTTAGATATTTTCTTTTTATAAGGAATTAACACATCTGAGAGAGTAATATTGTTTTTAAATTTTTTATCAGATATGTTTAAATATCTCTTAGTATCCCAAAAACCTAACTCCCTTAATTCTACAAATTTTAATTTCTTATAAGTTTTCATACTTGCTTTTTTGATAGAAAATTTCGGGTTCACCAACTTCTTTATCTGCTATTTGAATGCGATATACAAACTCACCTTTTACATCGTACTGAACGCTTTCGGTAAGTTTTCCCCACAGATGATTTTCAGAAGTATATTTTTTAAATTCTTCAGCCAAGGGCTCTAATTCGTTATATATACGAGCCCCTGTGGTACTAATACCTGCTTTTTCTACTTCGGCAATAGGAATAGTATAGTTAAACTCTTCTTTAACAATAGCTTTTATTTCTCGTTCTTTTTTAGCTTCAATATTTTTCAATTCGGCTCTCAGTTGTTTTTTCTCTTCTGCAGGTAATGCTTCTTTGCCTTTTTTAGCTAATTTCTGTTGGATATTTGCTACTTCCTCAGCATATTTAGCTTCTATTGTGATAGTTGCTTTGCTTTTAATACTTGCATATTGTAGCGCTTCTTCTTCTGTAAATTTTTTAAAAAACAATAAACTAGGTTTTACCGTAGCGCCGCTTGCTATAAACACATCTTGAGGAATAGATACGATTAGCAATATTTTTGCCTTGCTTTCTACATAATCTCGTACTTTTTGCAAATTACTATTGTTAAGCACACCTTCAGGAAGTACTATCCCCATTCTACCTCCTGGTTTGAGCAGGTTCAAGCATCGTTCTATAAAAAGCACTTCAGTAAGGGTACTCATTGCCCCCATTTTATAGAGGCTCACGAGAGGTTTCCCTATATTGTTATTCACTTGCTTTAATGCTTTATTATACTCATCACCATATCGTTTTTGGTATTTTTTGATACGTTCTTCATCAGTATATTTATCAGCTTCAGTAATTTTCAGTGATTTCTCTACACGTGCTCCAAAAGGAGGATTGGTAAGAATCACATCAAATCGGTTTTCAAAAATGCCGTTTACGTTTAGTAACCCATCATTGTGGTGTACACCTCCGTGACCATCACCGTGCATTATCATATTCATTTTGGCGGTACGGCTCATTCTAGGGTTGGCATCGGTTCCAAAAATACAATCATAACTCAATGTTCTAATTCGGCTTTTGTCATTGTTGATATTGAGTTCTTCATTTAACTGAGAGAAGAATTTATTTACTTTGTCGTCTATTTTTTCTTTTTCGACATCTGATAGTTTTTCGTAGGTTTCAGTGTAATATTCTTGTTTGATGAGTTCTTTTTCTTGTTGGACTTTAGCTTCTATTTTTGCACGGACATACTCGAAGGCTTTTATTAAGAAACCACCTGAACCACAACAAGGGTCACAAATAGTTTCTGTTTCTTGAGGGTCTAAGACTTCCACCATAAAATTAACTATGGTTCTCGGAGTAAAAAATTGTCCCAATTCTCCTCTGAATGTTTTTCCTAAAAACTCTTCAAAGGCGATCCCTTTTACATCATCGGAAGTAGTGGAAAGATTGTATATTTCCAATTCTTTTACAATAGCTTCAAAGCTATTCTCTCGTATTCTAATGATTTCAGTAGGTTCAAAAAGGTCATCATCTATATAACCTTTTTTAGTCTGTTCAAATAAAAATTGATAGAAATCTTTTCTTTCATTAAATCTATATTTCTCAAAATCTATTTTCTCTTTTTTATATATATCTAATGAAAAAATTTGATTTTTAGAATTATCCCTCTCATAAATAGTTTTTATGAATAGGATTTTACTAATTTCATCAAAAGCTGCCTCTGGTGAGAGCTTATCATTATTCCGAATAATTGAATGACACTTATATAATGTTTTAGTAAAATTTTCTCTTTGAAAAGTATTATTTTTATTTAATAATTTTTCTATCTCTTGAATATTTTGAGCCTCTTCTTTATTAGGAATATCTAAAATTTCTTCTACATTCTCAGAGTCAGTTCTGTATATTTTTGAATAAATCTTAGTTTGTTTAAAATTTGTTGCAACAAAAAATTTTGCTCCTATTTCTCTCGAAAAATCGAGCCCTTTAAAATAATCTTCTTTTTTTATGATAACACTATCTGCTTTACATTGTATAACTATTAAAGGACTCTCATTATTGATTTTACTATTTTTGTTTTTCCAAATAAGAATGCTATAGTTCAAATATATTCCTTGAACTTTACTATCTTGCTCCATTTGTTTTAGATCAAAACCATAGGAATTAACCAAACGGCAAATGTATTCTTGTCGTACTTTTTCTTCAGGTTTCAATACCAACCATTTATCCTTTAATGGTGCAAAAATTTTATTATCTTTTATTTGAACTTCCATTTTAAAAAATTAATGTTTATAATGCCTAAATATTCCTGAATCGGAGGCTGTCCAGAGGGCGTATTTTTGTCCGGCAGCACGAAGCCCGTAGTCAGCCCAAGTATTGCAGGTGTAGAGAAAGTTGTAAGTATCTTTGGCTTCATAGAAAGCATCGGTATTGCCGTAAACGGCATTGGTGGGAATAGGGATGTATTTACCCTGTGCATTTTTGTCGAACTGCTGGTCGATATAGCCTATCAAGCGCTTGTATTGTGCAGCTGTAAGACTTAGTTGCGCTACTTTTTCGTAGCCTTCACTACCGCCTAAATAGGTGGTGTGCATAGCTGAATCGCTCATCCAAAAAGCAGCTTTCACCGCTGTAGAGAACTTCAAATCAGCCCAAGTAGGGGTATTGAGGTAAAAACCTTTGTCACCCCAACCAAAAGCTAACCAATCACCTCGCATTTTTCCTTTGGTATCATCAGGGGAAACTTTGGTCGCCCAATTGATATATTCATTTTCAGTAGGTAGCACCAAATCAGTGTGCATTCCGTTAGAAAGAAGGTAGATGGTAATAGTTTTGGGGTCTGTTGTTTTTTCTGCAGAAATGGGAATTAATGGCAACAGCAAACACAGTGCCCCATAGAGCACTACAAAACCTACTACAAAGAGTAGAGTTTTCAAGAGGTATTTAAAAAGTTTTTTTATCATAGAGAGCTTCCAAGAGTTGTAGTTTTTATTTTATGACAAATCTCTTGAATCACTTCATCGATATCACTGTACTGAAAATCGATAAACTCTTTTATTTTATCACCATTATAAGTGCTTATCAAGCCAAGAGCATTGGCAGTTTGGAGGGTAAGAGCTCGCTTTTTAATACCAAAGAAACTCAAAAAACCGTCTAAACGTGCCAAACGACGTAATGTTTTATGCGAAATCTTTTTGGTTGGAGCTTTTACTCCCAAACCTTTCGCAATTTTCTCAAAAACCATTTGATAACTAAGATTAGCAGTATTCAGTATAAAGCGTTCTCCTGTAACCTCAGAGAACTGTAGCTGTATCATTGCACGCACTACATCGTCTACCGCCACAAAGCCTGTACCCCCTGTGGGGTAATATTTCTGTCCATCAGCTACTTTTTTAAACCACAAGCCAGAGCCTTGTTCAGAGAAATCAGCACCCAACACCACTGAAGGATTTACAATAACCACTGGCAATCCTTCTTGCGAGCCACGCCATACCTCCATTTCGCCACCGTTCTTACTGATAGCGTAATCAGTGTTATTGTCCTCACTATTCCAGTCGTTTTTCTCATCAATAGGTGTGTGAGGCAAAGCCGAAAGCGTAGCGATAGAACTTACATAGCAGAGCTTTTTTACCTTAAAGTCAATACACAAGTTTACGATATTAGCAGTTCCTTCCACATTCACTTTGATGAGCTGAGCAAAATCCTTAGGCTGAAAAGAGATGAAGCCCGCACAATGAAAAACAAAAGAAACATTCGCAAACGCTTGTTCGAGCGCAGGAATGTTACTTATATCGGCTTCTACCCACTCAATAGAGCGGAATTGTTCCGCTCCATTAGGAGATTCTTTTGTAAAAAGCTGTTCTATTTTTTCTAACGAGTGGGTACTGCGATAGATAGCCCTTACTTTATGCGCCTTGTTTTGGGTAAGGTGAAAAAGTAAACGACTGCCAATCTGCCCTGTTCCGCCAGTTACTAAAATCATTATTTCTCGTCTAAAAGAATGTGTTCATCAATAAGTTTAAGAGCCATAGGCGAATCTTTTTCGTCGTAGAACTCGAAGGGGTCAAGAATAGAACATACCAATTCTTTACTCACTTGGTCGCTCAGTAGTTCAATAATTTCAGTGGGCAAACTGGTTTGTGTTCTGCCATACTTGTGTTTTATCATTCTTGAACCTTGTTTTTTAGTTTCTTAGTCGGGGCAAAGATAATAATTATTTGCCAAATATGCCATTTGATGCATAAAAATAACTGAAGAGCATTTAATTAGGAGTGGGGTAGAGGTATCCTTTGTATGCTATTACTTTTGCGGTATGGGTTTTGCTAAAATTTCAAAACTTCGGCAATGTTGAAATCTATTAAAAACTTTGTTTTTATGTCTATCTTAGCTTTAACTTACCTTCTACTTAGGTTCGTTCATCTTTTGTCTTTTCTTCGTTCATTGTTCATTTGCCCGTGCGGCTCGCACCGTCATTTGTTCGTCATTTGTTCGTTCATTGTTCGTCTTTTGTTCGTCTTTTGTTCGTTCATTGTTCGTCTTTTGTTCGTCTTTTGTTCGTCTTTACGTCGCTGTAGTTCCCCCTTTGGAGGAAGCCAGCGAAAGCTGGGTATGTGTAAGGGGGAGGTTTTCTTCGTCTTTTTTCTATCTGCCCGCGCAATTTGCACCGTCATTTGTTCGTTCATTGTTCGTTCATTGTTCGTCATTTGTTCGTCTCACTTTTCCGTTACTACACTCCCTCTCCTTGGGAGAGGGCTGGGGAGAGGATATTTTGTTCGTTGTTTAGTTACCTATCGTGCTACGACTGCGCACCATCATCGATTTAGTATTATTGGCATTATTGGCATTTTTGATATTATTACTTTTTTTTCACTACTTTACTGAAAATCCCTTTCCATCGGTATTGTCTTACCCATTTACCTTCTTCAGGAGTGAGTAAGTAAGGTTGTTTTTCTTGTTTAGCTTTATAAAATCCTTTGCAATAATCTAAGAAGAGTTTACCATTGCGTTTTCTTATGGCTAATTTTATGGCAGCGAGTAAAGTGAGGAAGAAACCATATCGCAGACGGTAGAAGACGCTTCCTTGTAGGTAACGGGCATTGCTTTTATAGCCAGCACCTGTCGGGCGTAGGTGTTTTACGTGAAGAGTATCGTCAGTTTGTACTGTCCAACCGTGGTAGCGCGCCAAAAGCTCATCGGCGGTGTCCCAACCCATTGCTATTTTAAGTCCACCTATAGCTTTAAAACACGCCTTCCGATAAGATTTTACAGCACCTCTTAGGTGGTCTTTATTAGTGAGATTCTCAAGTACCCAAGAGCCATTTCTCTCAATATAACAAAAGCCCCCAAACATTCCCAACTGTGGATTTTCACTGTATTGCTGGCACATTGTTTCGAGATAGTTGTTAGGGAAGATGAGGTCAGCATCAAACTTGCAAATCACCTCTACGGCTTCTTTTAGGTAAGGAAGCCCATAGTTAAAAGTCTGCACTATTTTAGCCCCTGGTAGGTGTTCACCTTTCTCACTGCGTTGCACCAATTGTACTACGGAATATTGGGTAGCAATTTGGTTTACTACCTCAGCAGTGGTATCGGTAGAACCGTCGTCTACTACTATAATTTGATAGGGAAGATAGGTCTGATTTAGCAGAGATTGCAAGGTAATACCAATGCTTTCAGCTTCGTTATAAGCAGGGATAATAATTCCGATATTCATTTACTTAGCGCTATCAGTTTCTATAAGTCCGTCTTTTAAGCGGACAATCCGTTTGGCATACCGAGCAATGTCTTCTTCGTGGGTTACCAAGATAACGGTATTCCCTTTTTGGTAGATTTCGTCAAAAAGGTTCATTATTTCATAAGAAGTTTTAGAATCAAGGTTCCCAGTAGGCTCATCGGCTAAGATAATTGAAGGGCGGTTTACCAAAGCTCTCGCTATAGCTACTCTTTGGCGTTGCCCTCCTGATAGTTCATTGGGTTTGTGAAGCATACGGTCTTCTAATCCCACTAATTTCAGTACTTCTTTAGCGCGCTCGTGTCGTTTTTCTTTCTTAACGCCTGCGTATACCATAGGCAAAGCTACATTGTCTAAAGCCGTAGTACGTGGCATTAGGTTGAAGGTTTGAAATACGAAGCCTATCTCTTTATTGCGAATGTCAGCTAATTCCGAGTCGCTCATCTTGCTTACGTCTTTACCGTTCAGAATATACTCGCCTGAGGTAGGCGTATCTAAGCACCCTAAGATGTTCATCAAAGTAGATTTACCAGAGCCCGATGGTCCCATAAGGGCAAGGTATTCTCCCTTCTCTATAGATAAGTTGATGCCTTTCAGTACGTGCAGTATTTCAGATCCTAATCTAAAATCTCGTTTGATATTTTTAATCTCTAATAAACTCATTTTTCTTACTGAATATTTTGGTTTAAGAAATGTAATAGCTTTCCAAAGGCTTTTCCACGGTGACTGATACGGTTCTTTTCTTCTTGGGTCAGCTCGGCAAAAGTTTGGTCAGAACCCTCAGGAATAAATATAGGGTCATACCCAAAACCGTTAGTGCCTACAGGGGTAGTGCCTATACGTCCCTTTGCGATACCTTCAAAAGTATATATAGAGCCATCTAAACATAAAGCAATAACCGTTTTAAACTGAGCCTCTCTGTGTGAGATTCCTTCCATATTCTTTAGTAGCAAATACATATTGTCTGCATCGCTTTTGTGCTCTCCTGCATACCGTGCCGAATATACCCCAGGAGCATTGTTTAAAGCTTGTACTTCTAAGCCTGTATCATCGGCGAAAACGTTGCAATGATAATGCTCTTTGATGTATTGAGCTTTCAGCAAAGCGTTGTCCTCAATAGTAGTAGCAGTCTCGGCTATATCGTCATTGCAACCTATGTCGCTCAAACTTAGCAGTTCGATATTTTTAGGTAAAAGGGCTTGTATTTCCTTTAATTTGTGCTGATTATGGGTAGCAAATACTAATTTCATACAGATATAAAACTCGAAAAGAGGTTACTTAGCAAGCATAACCTCTTCTCTAAATATGAAAACAATAAAATTATTCCTTTTCTTCTATCTTTTCTTCAGAGGCTTCAGCTAATTGTGTTTTTTGCAAATGCTTTAGCTCACGAAGTTTATTTTCCCACGTTTTAAGAGCTTCTTTTTGGTTGTTGATGTTCTTAATCACATCGCGCACTAATGGGTTCTTCTTGTCGATATTACCAAAGAAAGCTAAGTTGTTTTCTAACTGTAATATTTCCGATTTGAGTTCATCGATACGACGTCTTACAAAAATCACCTCATTGTTAAGGGAGTTCTCGTTATCATCGTTGATAAGTCGTTCTAACTTGTTGTTATACTTGATAAGCTCAATTTCTTGCTTATCAAAATTGAGTTTCTTGTACAGTGCATCGATGATCTTATGGAATTTGATGTCGATGGTTCTCTTAGAATGATGAGTATTTCCTATAGCATTCCATTCATTCACAAAGTTTTGTAAGGTTGCTATCTCTTTATCTCTATCGGTGCCTAATTGATATTCTTTCAGCTTATCCAAAAAGGCTTTCTTTTGTTCAAGCGCATCAGACTCTTTATTTTTAGAATGCTGAATAGTCTCAGCAAACCTACTGAAATACGTATCACAAGCTCTCTTGAATTCCTTCCAAATTTTTTCGGTATTTCTAAGAGGAACACTTCCTATTTCTTTCCACTCTCTCTGAATGTTCTTCATCAGTTCAGTAGTGGTTTCCCAATCGGTGCTATTTTGGTTAGCTTTTGCTATTTCTAATAAGGCTAATTTCTTAGTGAGGTTCTCCTGTTGCTCTTTTTTGAGTGTTTTGTAGAATTGGTTCTTCTTCTTGTTAAAAGCACGTAAAGCTATATTGAAAGATTTCCATACCTCATCAGCTTGTTGTAAAGGCACTTTTCCTACATTTAGGAACGACTGACGTAAATCTTCTACTTGCTTAGAAAGCTGTTTCCAAGCGCTGTGAGTAGTAGGCTCTTTCTCACTGAGTTTCTTAATCCGCTCAATGATGCCTTGCTTCTTCACTGCATTTTCTTCATATATCTTATCTAAGTTTTTGAGGTAATATTGGCGTTTGTCGTGTATTTTCTTAGTAAGTTCACTGAAACGTTGCCATATGCTTTCGCGGTGTTCTTTATCTACAGGACCTATTTCCTCTTTCCAAACGCGGTGTAACACTTGTAGCTCACGAGAGGCAATGAGAGCATCTACGTCGTCTTGGGCAAGTGCTTCGGCACGCTCAATAATTTTTAGTTTTTCTTCTAAATTGCGCTTAAAGTCGATGTCACGCAAGTCTTTGCTGAGGTGGATAAAGTCATAGAAATTCTCTACGTGGTGGTGATAAGTATTCCACAAATCCTCATAATCGGCATTAGAGACAGCTCCTGCTTTGCGCCAACGCTCTTGCAATTGTTGAAACTGCTTGAAGGTAGTACCCAAATGTTCTTCCGCATTGAGAAGGCTTTTGAGTTCTTTGATAATTTCTCGGCGTTTAGCAAGGTTTTCTTTATGGGTTTTCTCAATCTCTTTATAGTATTGATTGCGCTTTTCGCGATAATCGTTGAAAGCGGTGTAGAATTCTCTATAAACAGGAATTTCGTAAGAAAAATTATACAATTCTCCTCCGTCGGCTATGAACTCTTCTTTTTTCTCTTCTACAAGAGCGTCGTATTTTTTGTCGAACTCATAACGAATAGCGTCCACTTGCTTTTTGATAGCTTGGGTTTTCTCAGTTTGGAGTAGTTCTTTTAGTTCTTTGGTTAATTCACTAAGAGACATTGCCTCATAGTTTACTAATGACGCATCTTCTAAACGGTTGTCCTCGCGGTTATCCTCTATGGCTAATGTGTTTTTTTCCTCTGACATATCTAAGATTTAAATGCAACTATTGTTTAAAAACGCTACTAAATTACAACAATATTTTGAATTACCTACTATTTTTCTGTAAATATTTTTCTGCTTAATGTGTAATAGAAATGTAAGTAGTTTATTATCAGTGATTATTATGGGAGATTTCTTTAAGGCTTTCGATAAGAAAATCGACGTCTTTTGCTGTGTTAAAGATGGAAAAAGAGCATCTGAGCGAAGGATATTGTAGTGCTTCCTCAGGTAAAAAAGCCGATAGTACGTGAGAGGTTTGCACGCTTCCACTCTGGCAAGCACTCCCTTTGGAACAAGCAATGCCTTTTAAGTCTAACTGAAAAAGCAGGGTGCTATTTTGGTTTTTCAATGAGGGAAAACCTATATTCACAATGGTGTAACTGCTTTCGTCTAAAGTATCAGACATTCCGTTAAATACCGCCTCTGGGAAATGATGTTTGAGTTGTTTGATAAAATAACGCTTCAGGTCTTTGAGCTTTTCAGTGTTTCTATCTAAATTAGTGTATGATAGACTAAAAGCAACTTCCATTCCTACTATATTATGAACAGCTTCGGTACCTGCACGCAAGCCTTTTTCTTGTTCGCCGCCTGTGATACTGCTGTGTAGCGCAATGCCTTTTCTAATAAAAGCAAAGCCTATTCCTTTAGGTCCGTGAAACTTATGAGCTGAAGCCGTGATAAAGTCGGCAGGGATTTCCTCCAAATCAATAGGGTAATGCCCCACAGACTGTACGGTATCTGAATGGAAATAAGCATTGTATTGTTTACAGAGCGCAGTTACTTCTTTTAAAGGTAAAATGTTCCCTATTTCGTTGTTTACGTGCATTAGGCTCACCAATACCTTTTTTTCAGTATATTGCTGGAGCAAGTATTCTAAATGAGAGAGGTCTACGACCCCTTTGTTAGTAAGGTTTACGTAAACTATTTTTATAGGATATTCTTTGGCTAATACCTCTAAGGTATGCAATACAGCGTGATGCTCTATTAGGGAAGAGATAACAACTTGTACGCCTAAATCGTGCACACAACTGCGCAAGATAAGGTTATTAGCTTCAGTACCCCCTGAAGTAAAAATAATTTCAGAGGGTGAAGCATTCAGTTGTTTAGCTATTTGCTTGCGACTATATTCAATAAGCGACTTGGCTTTACGCCCAAAGGCGTGTGTAGAAGAGGGGTTACCATAAGTATCCCTCAGTACTTCCGTCATCTTCTGTATTACCTCTGGATAGACGGGGGTAGTAGCCGCATTATCAAAATAGACTTTCATAGTTTTGAGAGGGAGAAATAGTTATGCTCTGTTAGAAGTTGTATTATTTCTGCTATTGTTGTTCTTGCGATAGTTTTTGTTGCGGTTGTTATTGTTGTTTTTATTCACCGCTCCTTTTTTCTGTTTAGAGAGGAAAAGTCCTACTATAAGAGCTAAAATAGCTACAGTAAAAGCGCACCAATAAGCATCGTTGCACGCGAAAGTTGAGTTAAATAGTGGAGCGATTAATAAGCCCGCAAATACGTATTTAGAAACGTCTAACAAAAAATCTGAAATTCTTTTTTTCATTCTTTACTTTTAAAAATTTCGGCAAAGATACAACTTTTTATTGAAATGGGAATAATAATGGCAACACGAATACCATTATAATACCCATAATGATTTGTAGGGGTAAGCCTACTTTCACGTAATCCATAAAAGTGTAACGCCCAGCCGACATTACTAATGCATTGGGCGGAGTGGAGAAAGGAGAAGCAAAACACATACTTGCACCTACGGCTACTGCAAACATAAAAGCGTGGGGTTGTAAGCCTAACGACAAGGCAGTTTTAATAGCAATGGGTGCCAAGAGTACGGCTGTAGCGGTATTGCTGATAAACATCGTCATAAGCGAAGTGGTAAAATACACGCCTGCCAAGAGTATATATGGACTCTTATCGCCTAAACTCCCTACTAATGCATTCGATACTAAGGCTGATACTCCTGTCTTTTCCAAGGCTAATGCCATAGGTAACATACCTGCAATAAGTACAATACTCTCCCAGTTAATCGTCTTATAAGCAGCTTCGATATTGCGCAAAGCTCCTGAAATAACCATCAATAAAGAGGCGATAAGTACGGCAGTAACGGGTGCTATAGGGATAAAATCGAACATCATTGCGACTACCATTCCTACCATTATCAGCGCAGCAATAGGAGCTTTGTGGGTGAGGGTTACCTTAGATGCCTCGGCAAGAGGTTGCCCTAATACTACCAACTGACTGCGTTCAGCATCCATTTTAGCAATGTGCTCCCAAGTTCCTTGCACCAATAGTATGTCGCCAGCGTGCATCTTTTCGTCTTTTAAGTTTTGCAAAATATAGTTATCCTTGCGCTGAATACCTAAGATATTGAGCCCAAAGTGTTCACGCAGTTTGCTATCACTGATGCGGGTGTTTACTAATTTCGAAGCGGGCATTATCAGTACTTCGGCTATGCCTATATCGTGGAAGTGCAACTCGTTAGGTAAGCGTTGTTCGGGGTGGTGTGTGTCGAGAAAGTTTAAGTGATTTTCGGCGTTCATTTGTTCAATCGACTCAAAGCTACCGCGCAAATAAAGAATATCTCCTTCATAAATTACGGTATCAGCATTTACTACCTCTTGGTTGCCTGTTTTGAAAAAAGGATTGTTAGAAGTAGGTTTGCGCCTAATTTCTAATACCGAAATGTGATAACGTTGCGAAAGGTTGATTTCTTTGAGCGTTTTACCTATAAATAAAGTGTTTTCTTCTACTAATACGCGGTATAAGTTGTTAGAGAGTTGATATTCACGTACCAAATCGGTAAGTGATTTGCCATTTCGGTTCCCTTCTTGCTTAGAATCACCTTTTTTAGAAAGAAAAAACTTACTGGTGGGAATTAAAACTAACAGTCCTATTGCCAAACACACCAATCCCACTGGGGTAAAGGAAAAGAAAGTGAGTTTATCGTAGCCGTTTTTCACTAACTCTCCATCGATTACCAAGTTAGGAGGCGTACCGATGAGCGTCATCATACCGCCCATACTACTGGCAAAAGCCATAGGCATCAGCAGGCGACTACTGTTGATGTTACCACTCATTGCCATACTCACCACTATGGGCATCATCAAGGCTACCGTACCTGTATTGCTTACAAAAGCCCCAATAAAAGCGGTAACGAGCATTACCAAGATAAGGAGTTTTACCTCGCTATCGCCTGCCAAGCGTAAGATTTTACTGCTCATCATCTTTGCTAATCCCGTTTGGAAGATAGCACCTCCTACCACAAAGAGCCCTATCATCATCACTACTACCTTGTCCGAAAAGCCCGATAAAGCTTGCTCAGGGGTTAATATGCCAAAGAGCACCAAGAGCACTAAGGCACACATAGCTACCAAATCGGAGCGCACCTTCCCGCTCATAAAAAACAAAGCCGATATAAAAAGAATGATAAGAGTGGTATACATAACAAATTAGTTAATTAGCAAATGAACAGATTAGCTTATTAATTTGATAAATCAACACTATACTTACTTGTGTCGAATGTTACCGAAACGTGTTCTTGCAGTGAAGTAGATAGTGATATGCCTTTAAAATCGGCTTTTACAGGATAATCCTTGTGGTTGCGATTAACTAATACAGCGGTAGTAAGTCGCTTTAAGGGGACTTCCAAGAAGTGTTTTACCCCATAGATGAGCGTACGTCCTGAATTGAGCACATCGTCTACCACTATCACTGCTTTATTGGTGTATTGTTCCGCAGGAATAGAAGTAGCAGTGCCTGCCAATGGGTTCTTCTTATCCATTATAATTTGGCATAAAACTACTTTCAGAGGGGCTATACTTGCAAGTGCTACTGCAAGTTTCTCAGTAAACACATAGCCATTGCCATTAATGCCTGCCAGCACAATCTCCTCTTCATTGAGGTGTGTCTCGTAAATCTGATAAGCAATCCGTCTTATCTTGTGTTCAATATCAGTGTGGTTTAATATCTGTGTCATTGTATGCTTTTTTATATAATGTGTCAAAGATACAAATTGTATTGCTAAAAAGCAAGAAAAAATAGGTTATCTATAAGATAACTTATTTAATAGCTTGTATTTTATCGGCAAATTTTTTCCAACCATCAGCCTTTTTATAAGTCTCTACACTGTTAGCAGGCACGTAAATAGCATTAAGCTCAGTATCGATAAAAGTACCATACCAATCTTTGATGTTTATGGAGGGAGGTGTACCTCCTTTTAAAGTAACCGACTTTAATGCTGAGCATCCAGCTAAAGCACCATCTCCTATACTTTTTACAGTATTAGGAATAGTAATAGAAGTTAAACCTGCTCCTAAAAAAGTATCATTCTCAATGCTAGTAATACTATTATTATCAGGAAAGGTGAACGATTTCAATGCAGAACACGAACTAAAAGCACTTTTTCCTATATTTGTTACAGTATTAGGAATGGCAATAGAAGGTAAGGACTTACAAGAACTGAAGGCACCACTACCTATGCTTGTTACGGTATTAGGGATAGTAACCGAAGTCAAAGCTTCACAATTCATAAAAGTAGAATCTTCAATTTTTGTTATTCCCTTAGGAATTACTATAGAGGTTATAGCCTTACAGTTTGCAAAAGCACCCTCTCCTATGCTTCTTACAGAAGTAGGAATAACTAACGAAGTAAGCTTTTGACAATCAAAAAAAGCCCATTTCTCTATACTTGTTACCGTAGTAGGGATAGTAAACGATTTTAAGGCAGGGCACGAAAAAGCGTGCTCTCCTATGGTTATTAAACCTTTGTCAGGAATAGTAATTTTGGCTAAATTCTTACACTCGGAGAAAGCCGCATATCCTACGTTTGTAACACTGCCCGGGATAGTAACCGAAGTTAAGGCTTCACACCACGCAAAAGAACCCTCTTCTATGCTTGTTATCCCCTCAGGAATAACAATCGAAGTTAATTTTGAACAGCTCTTAAAAGCACATTTCCCCATTTTCTTTAAGCCTTTGGGCAAAGTCACTGAGGTTATTTCTCGGTGTTCTGCAAAAGCATAATCTGAGATAGCAGTTACTTTGCTCAGCATCTCGTCTGCTGCCATATCAATGGTAGTTTCTTCATCAGTAAGCCATTTCACTAATGTTGAGCCATCTTCAGTAATTTCAAAATTCTCGTAAATCTTAGTTTTTGGCTCCTTAGGAGCATCATCGCCTCCTTTCCCACAATTGCTAACAGTCAGTGCCACCAGCACTACTACTGCTATAAGAATAACTTTTCTCATCGTTTTTTAATTATTAATCTTCTTTCCTACTCTGTTAAAGGTTTTTGGGATATTCTCCACAACTTATAAAGTACCCCATCCCCCTTATGTTAAGGGCTCGGAGTACCTTATAATTATTTTTTAATCCTTTGGTTATCTCTTCTGTTGTGCCTTGCGTTGGGCTTCGGCTTGCTCCATCATCTCACGCATCTTGGCTTGGAATTTACTTTCCTTCTTAGGTTTTTTCTTGTTTTCTTGTATCTGTGCGTGAATCTTCTGCTCGTCTATAATCCAATACTTGATAGCCAACATAATGCCTATGGTCAATAGGTTAGATATAAAGTAGTACAAACTCAGTCCGCTGGCGTAGTTGTTAAAGAAGAACAACATCATCACTGGTGATAAGTAGATGAGGAACTTCATATTAGGCATTCCAGGTTGCTGAGGTTGTGCAGTCTGTGCCATTGTCATCATTGAGTAGATGAAAATAGCCACAGAAGCCAACAATGGAAACAAACTCACGTGACTTCCGTAGAACGGTATAGAGAAAGGAAGTTCAAAAATAGCATCGTATGACGATAGGTCGTGAGCCCATAAAAAACTCTTTTGTCTCAATCCAAATTCGGTAGGGAAGAAGTTAAAGAGTGCCAAGAACACAGGCAACTGTAACAGAGCAGGAATACAACCGCTGAGTGGGTTCACGCCTGCTTTGTTGTAGAGCGCCATAGTTTCTTGTTGGCGTTTCATAGGCTCTTCATATTTCTTGTTGATTTCCTCAATCTCAGGGCGCAATACCTTCATCTTAGCCTGCGATACGTACGATTTGTAAACGATAGGCGACAATAATAAACGCACGATAATGGTCATCAAAATAATCACTAATCCTACCGAGAAATAATCAGTGAGGAAGTTGTAAAGCGGAATGAACAACCATTTGTTGAGCCAACCAAAAATACCCCAGCCTAACGGAATGAGCTCAGTAAGTTCATACTTGTCGTTGTACTGTTTGAGCACGTTGTAATCGCTAGGTCCAAAATAGAAGTGCAACGACTCGCTTAGCTCTCCGCTTTTCGCTTGTATAGGCAAAGAAGTAAGGAAGTTCTTGGTGTATTTTACATCTTTTCCTTCGCTCATAGCGATATTGTGAGAAACGAAATCGCCTTTGGCAAACGGGTTGTCAGAAATGAGCACCGATGTAAACAAGTGCTGTTTGTAAGCCACCCAGTTTACTTTCTCTTCTTTTTGCTCGTCATTACCTCCTTGACTCAAGCGGTTAATGCGGTCGCCGTCGTACTGCACGGTCGCTTGCGTATAACGGTTTTCATAGGTGACGCTCTTCTCCATACGGCGTGCCTGTAACTTCCAGTCGATGTTCATAGGCTTAGAAGTATTCACAATACCCGATAAACCTTGTGAGCGCACTGCCACGTCCAACATATAACCCTCTTTTGGTAGGGTGTACACATATTCTAAATAAGCGTTTTCTGAAGTTTTGAGCTTCATCGAAAGCACTTTGTTGCCGTTGTTTTCGCTTAGCGTAGGCTCAAAATACAAGTCTTTAGAACTTAGGGTTTGGTTCTGAGCAGTAGTAAAACTGAGGTTAAAAGTAGCATTCCAATCTTTAATTAAGTAAACAGGTAAAGAATCATAAGTTTTAAATTCTTTGAGCAAAACCTCCTTGGGTTGTCCGCCACGGTTGCTGATAGTGAGCTTGATGTCTTTGTTTTCCAATACAGTTACCCCGTCTTTTGCCGACGGTAGAGTAGCCGAATAGGCAAAAGCTCCTAAGCTGGCTTTGTACTTTTCTAAGGCTACCGAATCAGTAGGGATACCTTGGAAGGTAGCGGTATGGGTGTCTTTTTGGGTGTTAGTAGCTTGATTTGCTTGTTGTTCTTGTTGTGCTTTGCGTTTAGCTAATTCTTCTTCACTTGGTTTATTGTTATTCATAAACCACATCAAAAGTATAAAAATCAAGGTAAAACCTATAATACTCTTTAAATCGAATTTTTTTTCTTCCATATAAGTGTTTTTATCCGTGTTTTAGTTCTTTTTTAGTTTATTGTTTAAGGCTGCCCTCACAAAAGCTACAAATAGCGGATGCGGATTGGCAACGGTGCTCTTGTATTCGGGGTGATACTGTACGCCCACAAACCAAGGGTGATTTGGCAATTCTATCACTTCCACCAAACCCGTATCGGGGTTGATACCAGTGCACTGCAAGCCTGCCTTTTCGAGCTGTTCTTTGTAGTCGTTGTTAAACTCATAGCGGTGGCGATGTCGTTCCGAAATCTCTTTCTTGCCATAGGCTTCGTATATCTTACTGCCTTTGCTAAGCTCACAAGCCCAAGCCCCGAGGCGCATAGTGCCTCCTTTGTGAGTAATTTCCTTCTGACTTTCCATCAAGCTGATTACCGGATAAGGCGTTTGCTCGTTCATTTCGGTAGAATTAGCCCCTTTAAGTCCAGCTATGTGTCGCGCAAATTCAATGACTGCCATTTGCATTCCAAGGCAAATTCCCAAAAACGGAATGCGGTGTTCACGCACGTATTCAATAGCTTTTATCTTGCCTTCAATACCGCGACCGCCAAAACCTGGGGCTACGAGCACAGCATCCAAATGACCTAATTTGGCTTCTATATTTTCTTCATTGAGGTGTTCTGAGTGAATACTCTCCACATCCACGCGCACTTCGTTCGCCGCTCCGGCGTGTATAAAGGCTTCTAAAATCGACTTATACGCATCTTGTAACTCTACGTATTTGCCTACTAACCCTACTTTTATGCGGTGTTTGGGGTTCTTGTAGCGTTGCAAAAAAGTGTTCCATTGGGTGAGGTCGGGTTCGTTTTTACAAGGGAGGTCTAACTTCTTGAGTGTCACTTTGTCCAACCCCTCTAAAAGCATCATATTGGGTACATCGTAAATAGTAGGCACATCAATAGACTGGATTACTGCCTCTCGCTTCACATTGCAGAAGAGCGCTAGCTTGTATCGAAGCTCGTCCGAAAGTTCGTGTTCGGTACGGCAAACCAGTATATCGGCTTGAATACCGCTTTCCATCAGGGTTTTTACGCTGTGTTGCGTAGGTTTGGTTTTCAGTTCACCCGCCGCAGCAAGGTAAGGTACTAAGGTAAGATGTATCACGATGCCATTGTGCTCTCCCAAGTCCCACAAAAGCTGTCTTACTGATTCTATATAAGGCAATGACTCAATATCGCCCACCGTACCACCTATTTCGGTAATCACAATGTCGTATTCGCCTGTTTTGCCAAGTATCTGAATACGCTCCTTAATTTCGTTGGTAATGTGTGGTATTACTTGCACTGTTTTGCCCAAGAACTCACCACGGCGTTCTTTCTCGATAACGCTTTGGTAAATGCGTCCTGTGGTCACATTATTAGCTTGCGAAGTGTGTACGTTTAGGAAACGTTCATAATGTCCCAAGTCGAGGTCAGTCTCAGCACCGTCTTCGGTCACGAAACATTCGCCGTGTTCATAAGGGTTGAGCGTACCAGGGTCTACATTGATGTAAGGGTCAAATTTTTGTATCGTCACCCTATAGCCACGAGCCTGCAAGAGCTTGGCAAGCGAAGCCGCAATGATACCCTTCCCCAAAGAAGAAGTTACGCCCCCAGTTACAAATATATATTTGGTATTTGCCATTTCTATTTAATTTGGTGCAAAGGTAGTGAATAATTACCAACTAACAATATTTAAAGCCTAAAATGTTAGTTTAAAGGCATAAAAAAAAGAAGAAACTTGCCTTACACGTTCAAGTATTCTTCTACTTAGTACTAACTTACCTACACTCTTCCTTCGTTCATCGTTCGTTCTTCCTTCGTCTTTTGTTCGTCTTTTGTTCGTCTTTTGTTCGTTGTAGACCCACTGTAGA
>ERZ773010.560-NODE-560-length-25774-cov-16.309849_pt1 | contig 25774 bp, 19 predicted proteins | sample MGYA00580842_ERZ773010 | MGnify/ENA primary metagenome ERZ773010 (study PRJEB29015, sample SAMEA2737982) | human oral metagenome | biome: human oral; feature: human-associated habitat; material: dental | place: China | collected 2107 ...
CGCTCACCTCGACACTGCCAGTGTCGCGCTCTAGCCAGATGAGCTAATACCCCAGCATTCTATCTTTTTCCAGGAAGCCTCTTGCCTCCATTTGGCTACAAAGGTAATGAATATTTCATTATACTCGACATATCTACCCAAATTTATCACTCTCACACACTCCATCCACAAGTGTAGCGGTAGCCTCATCAAAGACACAGCCGGAGCACTAGAGGCTCTAGCTATGAGATCAAAGAAAGCTTCGGGAATACATTCAACAGCTTAAGATCCTGAATGAAAGAGAGGACTAGGCTCGGAAAGCCCAAAGAGGGGATGTGTTTATCCTCCCCCTCTTTTCATTTATCAGATGGAAGCTATTTAGATAGCTACTCTTCCTTATTTCTTCTTTCTGAATATCAAATTCACCAAGAACAAAATAACAATAGCTCCAATAGCCCCTGTCAGGATAGACCCAATCCATCCTTCTCCTAGTGAGACCTTAAACACGCGCTCCAAAAGCCAAGATCCCACACCACTCCCCAGAATACCAATAACGATATTCCCGAGAAGTCCTAATCCACTCCCCTTGTAGATCGTTCCTCCTAGCCATCCAGCAATAGCCCCAATGATGAGTGTTGCGATAATGCCCATAAGTTTTACATTAAGTTAGGACGTGAAGATAAGTATTATTACCTAGAGAGCAAAAGAGCCATTATATAGTCATCTTGTCGCACACCACCCCAAGTCCCAAGTACAATAGTACTATTACAGAGACACAAACAGAACATAGGAGCACTCTTCTATACACGTGTGTACACTTCTGTATACCCACCTGTACACAACAGTGTACACGCGTGTACACTGTGCCCCTCTAGTCGAAGGTTAAGGAAGGGCAGACGAAAGCATCATATCATAATATACAGAAGGAGTAGAGCGGATATAGTTATTTAGATGAGGGGCAGAGCCTCCTTTGTGGGATTATAGTCTCTGGTTATTGTAGTATAGACAGACTCTGTTGCACTCTTTTGCATTTCTATCTACCTTTGCAATGTAATAGAAACAAACAACGAATAATGAGAATAATGATTATGGACATTCTATCAATCACGGGTATCGAACCCGCACATGCAGCTAAGGTATCTGAAGGCCTTCAGCAGCTCCTAGCAGACTTCCAGGTGTACTACACGAACCTCCGTGGTTACCACTGGCACGTACGTGGTCCTCAGTTCTTCACCCTACATACTCAGTTCGAGAAGATGTACGATGAAGCCGCTGAGCATGCCGACGACATCGCAGAGCGTCTCCTACAGCTCGGTGCTACACCTGAGAACCGCTTCAGCCAATACCTCCAGAAGAGCCAAATCAAGGAGCAGACGGGAGTATCCTGTGCCTCTGAAATCATCCCTCAGATCCTAGACAGCCTGAAGATCCTTATCGCTCAGGAGCGCAAGATCGCAGCTCTAGCCGACGAGGCTGGTGACATCGCTACGGGCGACCTGATCTCCGACCTCCTCGACGAGCAGGAGAAGTCCGTATGGATGATCTCCGCCCTTCTCGGATAGTCCGCGCAGCCCTAAGACAACGGGAGTCCCCCAGAGAGCCTCGCCTAGAGCGAGTCCTCTCTGGGGGACTCCCGTTTTACATCCTCCTACCCCACCCCTATTCTCCGCCCTCATATATGCCCCTACATATACCCGAGCCAGAGGGAGGGGAGACGCTTCTATGGTATAGGGCAAAAGATAAGCCTCATCTGTCGCTCCTCGGGGGAGCTAGACAGATGAGGCTTATCCGTTGTAGATAGCTCTGAGGCGAAGACTACTTCACCTTAGCTACGATGGCCTTGAAGGCCTCAGGGTGATTGACAGCTAGGTCAGCGAGGACCTTGCGGTTGATCTCGATACCCTGAGCGTGCAGAGCACCCATCAGACGAGAGTAAGAGAGTCCCTCCAGACGAGCAGCGGCATTGATACGCTGAATCCAGAGTGCACGGAAGTTGCGCTTCTTGTTCTTACGGTCACGGAAGGCGTAGGTGAGACCCTTTTCCCAAGTATTCTTGGCGACGGTCCAGACGTTACGACGAGCACCGTAATAGCCACGAGTGAGCTTGAGGATGCGCTTACGCTTCGCACGCGAAGCTACGTGATTGACTGATCTTGGCATGATTGTTTCTTCTTTGTGATTGGTAGCGACCTGCCTCGGGCGAGATAGCCTCTGCAGATACTTGTCTTTTGCTTACCTCTCTGTTACTGAATGATCGTTGTCTAAACTTGCCGGATTAGCGAAGGCGGAGGAGCTCCTTGACTTCGCGTTCGTCCACCTTGTCCACAGTGGTGAAGTAGGTGAGGTTACGCTTTTGCTTCTTCGTCTTCTTCGTCAGGATGTGACTCTTGAAGGCATGTTTGCGCTTAATCTTACCAGAGCCAGTGAGCGCGAAACGCTTCTTAGCGCTGGAGTTTGTCTTCAGCTTAGGCATTTTCTTTTTGTTTATATGAGTTATTTACTGACCCAACTCCACTGACGCAGCCTATGCGCGAGGTGCTGGGATGGGGTTGCTTGTTATTCGGCAGCGGTGTCTTCGCTCTGCTCTTCACGCTGAGCCTTCTCCTTCTTAGCCGATGGAGCGGGGGTAGCTACCTTCTTAGGGGCGAGCATGATGGTCATGCGCTTGCCCTCAAGTACGGGCATACTCTCGACGCGTCCATAGTCTTCGAGGTCGTTAGCAAAGCGAAGCAGGAGCACTTCACCCTGATCTTTGAAGAGGATGGAGCGACCACGGAAGAAGACATAAGCCTTGACCTTCGAGCCTTCACTAAGGAAACCCTTAGCGTGCTTCAGCTTGAAGTTGTAGTCATGATCGTCAGTCTGGGGACCGAATCTGATCTCTTTGACGACGACTTTCACGCTCTTAGCCTTCTGTTCCTTCTGCTTTTTCTTCAGCTGGAAGATGAACTTCTGATAGTCTACGATGCGACATACTGGAGGGTTGACATTGGGAGAGATCTCTACGAGGTCAAGCTCTTGGTCATTTGCGATACGAAGAGCCTGCTGTATCGTGTACACCCCTTGCTCTACATTGTCCCCGACGAGACGAACTTCCTTGACTCGGATAGCCTCGTTCGTGCGGTACTGGAACTTTTGTTTGTTGTCTACTGCCATTCAGTATTATTGATTGTATCCTATCACTGAAGTCTTCTACTGCTGTTCAGCATGCCAGGCATTGAGCTGACGCTGGACTTCTGCCGTGATTTGCTCGGCAAAGGTAGCGATTTTTACTGAACCCTTATCACCTTCACCTTGCACACGCACAGAGACTTCGCCGTTCTCGGCTTCCTTTTCGCCTACGATGAGCATGTAGGGTATGCGCTTGAGCTCATTGTCACGTATCTTTCGGCCGATCTTCTCATTGCGATCGTCTACCTGAGTACGGATATCCTGGGCGTTGAGCTTAGCTGCTACCTGGTGCGCATAGTCGTTGAACTTCTCACTGATCGGCAGTATGACGACCTGGTCTGGTGTGAGCCAGAGGGGGAAGTGACCCGCCGTGTGCTCGATGAGTACGGCCACAAAGCGCTCCATGGAGCCGAAGGGAGCTCGGTGGATCATCACAGGGCGATGCTTCTTATTATCTGCTCCCGTGTATTCGAGGTCGAAGCGCTCGGGGAGATTGTAGTCTACCTGGATCGTACCTAGCTGCCAGCGACGGCCGAGTGCATCCTTGACCATGAAGTCAAGCTTTGGCCCGTAGAAGGCCGCTTCACCATATTCGATCTTAGCTGGCAGGCCCTTCTCGGCGCAAGCTTCGATGATGGCCTGCTCGGCACGTTCCCAATTCTCCTCGCTACCAATATACTTGTCTCGGTTTACCTGGTCACGCAGGGAGATCTGAGCCTCAAAGCTCTCGAAGTTGAGCGCCTTGAAGATGATGAAGATGATATCCATCACCTTGCAGAACTCTTCCTTGATCTGGTCGGGACGGCAGAATAGGTGTGCATCATCCTGCGTAAAGCCTCGGACTCGCGTCAGACCGTGGAGCTCACCACTCTGCTCGTAGCGATAGACTGTACCAAATTCGGCCAGTCGCTGTGGGAGATCTCGGTACGAATGAGGGCCGATGGCCTTGAAGATCTCACAGTGGTGGGGGCAGTTCATCGGCTTAAGCATGAACTCTTCACCCTCTTGTGGCGTAGTGATGGGACGGAAGGAGTCAGCCCCGTACTTCGCCCAGTGACCCGACGTGACATATAGTTGCTTCGAGCCGATATGGGGAGAGATGACCTGCTGATAGCCAAACTCCTTCTGAATCTGCTTGAGGAAGTCTTCGAGTCTCAGGCGAAGCTGGGTACCACGTGGTAGCCAAAGAGGGAGGCCTGAGCCTACATTCTGGGAGAAAGCAAAGAGACCAAGCTCCTTGCCTATCTTGCGATGGTCGCGCTTCTTTGCTTCTTCGAGGAGGGTGAGATACTCATCGAGCATCTTCTTCTTCGGGAAAGTGATCCCGTAGAGACGGGTCAGCTGCTTGCGCTTCTCATCGCCACGCCAGTAGGCACCAGCCACACTCAGCAGTTTGATAGCCTTGATGTAGCCCGTATTTGGCACATGAGGGCCACGGCATAGGTCCGTAAATTCGCCCTGTGTGTACGTAGTGATCGAGCCGTCGGGTAGGTCAGCGATGAGCTCGAGTTTATATTCGTCGTTCTTCTGCTTGAAGAACTCCGTCACATCGGCCTTCGTGATATCCTTGCGGATGATGGGTTCCTTGCGGGCTGCGAACTCAGCCATCTTGGCCTCGATAGCAGCCAAGTCGGCGTCACGTAGCTGTACGCCTTCACCCAGATCAATGTCATAGTAGAAGCCATTCTCGATGGCGGGGCCGATCCCGAACTTCACGCCGGGGTAAAGTGCCTGAAGCGCTTCGGCCATCAGGTGCGCACTCGAGTGCCAGTAGGCGTATTTCCCTTCGGGATCTTCCCACTTGTAGAGCTTCAGCTCGGTGTCCTCCTTGAGGGGACGCATGAGATCCCAGATCTGACCATTGACCCCGGCAGCCAGGACATCCTGCTGTAGGCGGGGACTTATATCACCAGCTATATCCCAAGAGGTCGTACCTACGGGATATTCACGCTGACTACCGTCAGGGAATGTGACTTTTATCATTGAGCTCATTACGATGAAATGTTTACTTGTTCGTTCCTACAAAGATACGACATTTCTGTAGGAACGCTATGTAAGAGCGTCTAATCTCGCCTGCCTTTTCGATCGGGGACGCCCTCCTTCGACCGAAGGCCCCGCCCGACTTACCTGAAGGGCGACGAACGACCAAGGGCAAAGCCCCGACTTCTCCTAGGTGAAGGACTCCGCGCTCCATCGAAGATACGGGTCTTCTCACCGCTTATCATCCGAACGACGAGCCGTAAGAAGACAAAAATCACCTGTGATCTCACGCTCCATTGCAGGTAATAGCACGAGAGATCACAGGTGACGGAAGGGGGATTAGCCTCAGCAGAAGGCGCTTCAGTAAGGAAATAGCCTTATCTCGACAAGGTAAGAGTGAAGGCAAGTGCTACCATTCGCCGTCCCTGCTAAATATGAATATCGGAGGAATGGACGACGATCGGGCGAACGCTGACGACGGCATGCACGTTCTTCTCTTCGGCAACGGGAGTGAGATCAGCCGTGAGGTCGGGTGGCACAGGCGTCCCCGGGCGAAGGATCTGCGTGAGACGGATGCGATATTCAGCGCCACGCACCACCCCATAGCGACCGATCGAGGTCTTCGTCGGTGCCTTCGTGTCGTCGAAGTGGCGGATGGGCACGACGTAGTAATTATACCCTCGGTAGTAGAAGCGTAGATCTCCCTTCTCAAATGGAGCGGTGAATGAGTCCTCATTGATACGAGCTGCCTTCACCGCTTCAGCTAGAGTGGAGTCGTCGAAGTCGTCCGAACGGATCCACTCCTTCATCTGACTCTCCGTGTAGTACTTGCCACGGAAGCTCACCCAGCCTTCACTCTCCCGGAGCGTTAGCCCACCAGGGATGTAGGGGAAGCGGATGACGAGCGAGGGAAGAGCGCCGACGAGGTAAGCCGTCGGCGGAAGCGTCGTCTCACGTGCATAGGCATGGATGTTGGAGACAGCCGCAGCGAGCGCCTGCTCATCGGGTAGGAGTCTAGCCAGATAGATATCCTCCCCGCCTTCGTGGCTCGTCATCCTATCCAGAGCAAAGTGCGAGAGGAGCTCGGTGAGCGACCGAGGTGCGCTGTCCTTCCACTCCTGACACATGCGACTCGTGGGATAGCGGTCCTCGGGGTGCGATCCATCACCCGCCACTTCACTACCACCGGTGCGAAGAAGTCCCAGCGGACGCAGGGGCGCCGTATAGCGAGCCTGAGGAGATAGCACGTAGCCCGCAGGCGCACTACCACGCTTCGCTCCGCCCGCTAGCCGTGGTTCGCCGTAGACCAGCACACGAGCCAGCACCGACTCCAGCTGGATCCGGACCTGAGGTGTGGTACTAGAGAAGGCGGCCGACGTGACGGTGACGGGCCCTTGTTCGTTGAGGAGGCTCACCGTGAGCTGCGATCCTTGGGTAGCTAGCTCGTCCGTATAATAGTGCTCGTAGCCTGTGAGCTGGGAAAGCGGGCTCCCGACGGCTGTGCGTGCGACAAGTTTGGTCGTAGGATTAGCGATGACGACGAGCTTATAATTGCCTTCGGGTAGAGCGAGTACGAGATCTGAGAGGTCTGTCGACGGGGAGACCGAGAGCTCTCTGACCTGTGTCACCACGGACTTCTCAGGAGAATAGAAGACAAATCTCAGAGAAGAGATCCGAAGCATCGGGTCTTCGGCCTCTAGCCCACGAAGGACGATGGAGCGAGGTGTGGCGATCGAGAGATGGAGTACCGAGCCCTTCGGCTGGGGCTGTGGGAGCGGATAGCCTGAGTCTCTATGAGAGCAAGCTGTGAGTACAAGCCCCACGAAGAGGGCAATACAGCAGATGACTGCTGGGATGTATCGAAGGGAAGAAGTGCGTCTCATGATGATCATGGGGTGTGTGGTCGGTAAGAAGGTAAGGGAAAAAGAAAACCTCCGAATAGGCTTAGGGCACTATTCGGAGGTTTCGTAAGAGAGTGCTCTTAGACGAGCTCGTGAATGATCAGACCGGAGCGGAGCTTAGGCTCGAACCATGTCGTCTTAGGTGGCATGATATTACCTGAATCTGCGATGTCGATGAGCTGTTTCATCGAGACGGGATATAGGGCAAGTGCGAACTTCATCTCACCACTGTCGACTCTCTTCTTCAGTTCACCGAGGCCGCGAATACCACCGACGAAGTCGATGCGCTTATCTGAGCGGAGGTCCTTGATACCGAGGATCTCGTCGAGGATAAGGTTAGAGGAGATCGTCACGTCGAGTACCCCGATCGGATCGTGGTCGTCATAGGTGCCAGGCTTAGCCGTGAGCGAATACCAGTGATCACCTAGGTAGAGGGAGAAGTTGTGCAGAGCCTGAGGCTTGTAGATCTCTGTCCCCTTGTCCTCGACGATGAAGTTCTTCTCGAGTTTCTTGAGAAGTTCCTCCTTAGTGAGGCCATTGAGATCCTTGACGACACGATTGTAGTCGATGATCGTCAGCTGATCGTCGGGGAAGCACACTGCCATGAAGTAGTTGTATTCCTCATTGCCGGTGTGGTTAGGGTTCTGCTTGCGCTTCTCATCTCCTACAAGAGCAGCCGCTGCTGATCGATGGTGGCCGTCGGCGATATAGAGCGCAGGCATCTCAGCAAAGAGCTCGGTGATGCGCTTGATATCACTTTCTTCGTCGATGATCCAGAATTCGTGGCCGAATCCATCGAGAGGAGCGACGAAGCTATAGACAGGCTCCTTAGCCGTGTACTTAGCGACGATCTTGTTGATCTCGTCCTTCGAAGGGTAAGCGAAGAAGACGGGTTCGATATTTGCATTATTCACACGGACGTGCTTCATGCGGTCTTCTTCCTTATCACGGCGAGTCAGCTCGTGCTTCTTGATGACTCCAGACATATAGTCTTCGACAGCGGCGCAGACTACGAGGCCATACTGCGTCTTACCACCCATAGTCTGGGCGTAGATGTAGTAATTCTCCTTAGGATCTTGTACGAGCCAGCCCTTGTCTCTAAAGAGACGGAAGTTCTCAGCTGCCTTCTGGTAGACCTTCTCTTCATGCTCATCGGTGCCTACAGGGAAGTCAATCTCTGGGCGGATGATATGATAGAGCGACATCTCATTGCCTTCAGCTTCGGCGCGAGCTTCATCACTATTGAGTACGTCATAGGGGCGAGAAGCCACACGCTCTACGAGATCCTGAGGAGGACGTATGCCACGGAACGGTTTGATGATAGCCATAGAGGATCGGTATCTATTGAGAATGGGGTGATACTTACGGGCGAACTACTTGTTGAGACGGAAGCGTTCGTTGCCTTCCTTGATGAAGCCGACGATCTGACGAGCCGCAGCGAGCCCGGCGTTTGTATTAGCTTCAGCAGTCTGTGCACCCATCTTCTTAGGCGTGGAGAAGTAACGTTCGCCAGCAGCAGCCTCAAACTCTTCGTGTGCTGCAGGGCGGATGTCAGCCAGATAGCGAAGATCTTCACGCTCCTTCAGTAGAGCGATGAGCTCGGGTTCGTTGATGATCTCCTTGCGGGCAGTATTCACCAGGATCGCCTTCTTAGGTAGGAGGCTTACTAGTTCACGGCCGATCGAGCCCTTGGTTTCAGGAGTAGCAGGGATGTGTAGCGATACGACGTCGCAGGTAGAGAAGAGTTCCTTCTGCGAAGCTACGGCATGTACCCCCTCCTTTTCTATTACTTCTGCAGGAGTGAATGGGTCATAAGCATAGATATCCATGCCGATACCCTTAGCGATACGTGCTACATTGCGCCCCGTGTTGCCATAAGCAAGGAGGCCGAGTTTCTTATCCTTGAGCTCCGTACCAGAGGTACCGTTGAAGCGATTGCGCACGGAGAAGAGCAGGAGAGCGAAGACAAGTTCGGCCACCGCATTAGCATTTTGACCAGGCGTATTCATGACACAGACACCGTGAGCAGTAGCAGCTTCGAGGTCGACATTGTCGTATCCAGCTCCGGCACGTACTACGATCTTGAGCTGACGTGCAGCATCGAAGACCTCCTTGTCTATGATATCGCTGCGGATGATGATCGCATCGACATCAGCGACTGCGGCTAGGAGTTCGGACTTTTCGGTGTACTTCTCTAGGAGGACTACGTCAAATCCAGCTTCGGATAGAATCTGCTTGATACCAGCTACAGCAGGTGCTGCGAATGGCTTTTCGGTGGCGATGAGAACCTTTGACATGATGTATTGATGTGTATTGTGTGTAGACTAGGATAGAGCGACGGCACAGACCACTCGCGCCCACAGCGAGGAGGGTCGGGATGATCTGTGCCGTCGTATAGATCTCGTACGAGAGTGGGAGCGAATTAGTGCTTACGTTCGAATTCCTTCATGAGATCCACGAGGAACTGTACACTGCTCTTAGGAAGCGCATTGTAGAGAGAAGCACGGAAGCCACCGACAGAGCGGTGTCCCTTGAAGCTGTAAACTCCACGAGAGACTGCAAAGTCGTGGAACTCCTGTTCCAGCTCCTTGTACTCGTCATTGAGTACGAAGCAGACGTTCATGATGGAGCGGTCTTCGGCGTTGACCGTGCCACGGAAGAGGCGGTTGCGGTCGATCTCGTCGTAGAGGATAGCAGACTTCTCGAGGTTCATCTGTTCGAGGACCTTCACACCACCGAGTTCCTTGTACCACTTCATTGTCTGAAGAGCTACGTATACTGGGAAGACAGGAGGCGTATTGTACATCGAATCCTTGAAGTGTACATCGTACTTCAGCATCGTGGGGATGATACGATTATCTTCGATATGGCCGACTGCATCACGACGTACGATGACGAAGGTGACCCCTGCAGGTGCGATGTTCTTCTGAGCACCACCATAGATCAGGTCGTACTTCGATACATCTACTTGGCGAGTGAAGATATCCGAGGACATGTCACCGACGAGGCGGACGTTGACATTAGGGTCGTAGCGAAGCTCAGTACCATAGACCGTGTTGTTGGTCGTGATGTGGAGGTAGTCGACATCACTGGGGACTTCGTTCTTTTCCCAAGGCTTTGGGTACCAAACATAGTTGTCATCCTTAGAGGAGAACGTGACAACTTCCCCGAAGGCTTTTGCTTCCTTAGCAGCCTTATTAGCCCACGTACCTGAGTCTATATAGGCAGCCTTCTTCTTAAGCAGGTTCATTGGGACCTGAGCGAACTGCAAGCTAGCACCGCCCCCAAGGAAGAGGACTTCGTAGCCTTCAGGTATGTCGAGGAGCTCCTTCATGATATTACGAGCTTCCTCCATCGTAGCAGAGAATTCCTTTGCACGATGAGATACTTCGAGGATAGATAGACCTGTACCCTGATAATTGAGTACTGCAGAGGCGGCGTCTCTGATCACGCTCTCATCGAGGATCGATGGTCCGGCTGAGAAATTGTGCTTCTTCATAAGAGCAGATATTTGTGTAGATGAATATTTAGAAACGTATTCGAGAGTAAAGTGGTCGCGCACACCGAGACCATTAGCTCTACTCACAGCAAAGTTATCAATAAAAAGGTTAATCGCAAGCGCTGACAAACCCTTTGTACATACGGATAAAAAGCACCGTCAGCAAGCCTCTAAAACACAGCATACTAAAATAATTAAGCATCCATTTTTACTACACTTCCGACCCGCTTATCCTGTGATAATGACACGGACTTCAGTAAAGAGCACCATCCCTCTACGTCCGAATCGTAGACAAACGTCAAGAGCGTCCAGCCGAACGGACGGCGTGAGAAGACGCTCTTCACGGCAAAAGGGCGGGCGCATTACCTGTAAGGAGACGCCCGATCACAGGCAAGGAGAAAAGTGATTACGGGTAAGAATCGCAGGCATCACCTGTAGGGAGCTTCACCTTATACATATATCAAGGACGGGAGATCCTACTGCTTGAGGCACCGACTCCATAATAATAAGGGCTGGGCACCCTCCGAGGAAGGTGCCCAGCCCAATAGATGACGGAGGTGCGGACGAGCAAAGAACTCCCGCATCCCAAGTACTTGCGCCCCTAGCTGAGGGCAGCGACACGGACGATCTCCGATACCGTCGGGTGTGGGAAGACAATACGAGCGAGCTCAGCAAGTGTCATTCGCTGCTCTACGGCCATGATAGCAGGGACGAGGATCTCCGAAGAACCATTGCCGAGCATATGTGCGCCGAGGATCACTCCTTCGCTATCGGTGAGGAGCTTGCAGAAACCATTACCCTGCTCGTTCTCGATGACGAAGCGCCCGGAGAGGGACATCGGCACCCGGTGTACCTGATAGTCTACCCCTGCAGTACGGAGCTCTTGCTCGGTCTGTCCTACAGAAGCGATCTCGGGATCTGTATAGACGATCCCTGGGATAGCCCGATAGCTCATCGCGTCTGGGTAATCAGTGATGTGGTGGACAGCCACCTGTCCCTCACGAGCTGCGGTATGAGCGAGCATGGACACACCGTTGACGTCGCCGACGGCATAGATACCCGGCACCGAAGTCTCGAGATGTTCGTCCACGACGATAGCGCCACGATTGAGCTCGACACCTACAGTCTCCAGACCAAGAGCATCAGTGACGGCACGGCGTCCTACGCTGACCAGGAGCTTATCGAAGGGAATCTCCAGCTGCTCACCCTCATGCTCGGCGATGACCTTGCCATCACGCACAGCCGTCACCTTCGTAGAGAGGTGGAACTTCACCTTACGCTTCTCGAAGGACTGCTGTAGTTCCGTCGAGAGCTCTTCGTCCATCGGCCCGAGGATCTTAGGTAGCATCTCCACGACTGTCACGTCGACGCCGAGCGTAGAGAAGAGCGAGACGAACTCCATCCCAATGACTCCGCCACCGAGTACCACGATACTCTTGGGGAGTTCTTCTACTTCGAGGGCTTCGCGTGCAGTCCAGTAGGGGACGTCGCTCAGTCCATCGATGGGAGGGATGAAGGCTTTGGAGCCCGTGGCTATGATCACTCGGCGAGCCGAATAGCTGGATTCGCCAGCTGCGATCGTGAAGCCGTCGGCCGTCTTACCCGTGAGGCGAGCCTCTTCGGTGACGATCTCGACGCCGTGATTCTGCAGACCAAGGCGGATACCAGCGCCCAGCTTCTTCAGGATCTTCGTCTTGCGGGACATGACCTTCGATAGCTCGAAGGAAGCTTCAGGGATAGTCACGCCGTATTTCTTCCCTTCGAGGGCTTCGGAGAGCAGGTGAGCGGAGCGGAGAAGAGTCTTTGTCGGGATGCAACCTTCATTAAGGCAGACCCCACCGAGCTTGTTCTTCTCGAAGAGGATTACTTTGAGTCCGTGTGCGGCTGCATGCTCTGCAGCGTCCGTTCCACCAGGACCGGCACCGATGATAGCTAAGTCGTAGTTCATTGTGCTTCGTTGAGTTGGGTGAAGTATATATATAATGGAGTAGTCTCGCTAATTATATGTGGGGGAACCCTATTGATTATAATGTAGGAGTCTAACTAAGTCCCTCGATATGTCCGTCGATGAAGTCGATCTTCTCGGCCTGTGGCACCTTCGGAAGACCAGGCATTCGCACGAGCGTCCCTAGGACAAGGACGATCATCTCTGCGCCGGTATTGATGACGACATCACGTACCTCGAGGTCAAAGTCCCGCACACTACCGTAGGCTGTCGGGTCATCGCTGAAGGAATACTGAGTCTTGGCGATGCAAATGGGGAATCGTGACCAGCCGTGTCGTGCGATACGGTCGAGCTGCTTACGAGCCTTTGCGGAGAAATTGATGGAGCGAGCGCCGTAGATCTGCCGTGCGACCTCGGTGGCTTTCTCTTCGATCGAAGCCTCGAGAGGGTAAGTGAAGCGGAGCGGTGCAGAAGGTTGGCTCTCGATGGTATTGATGACAAGCTCGGCAAGAGCTTCTGCACCCTTCCCGCCTTCGCCAAAGGCGGTGTTGACTGCGAAGCCAACGCCTTGCTTCTGGCAATGCTCCCGGACGAGTTCTATTTCTCGGTCGGTGTCGGTAGCGAAGCGATTGAAGGCAACTACTACTGTTTGGCCGAAGCTCTGCAGGTTAGCGATGTGCCGATCAAGGTTAGTCAAGCCCTGACGTACGCCTTCGAGGTTCTCTTCCTTCAGTGACTTCTCGTCGACTCCGCCGTGCATCTTCAGCCCGCCGAGGGTAGCGACGAGCACCGTTAGCGCTGGTTGGAGTCCCGCTGTACGGCACTTGATGTTATAGAACTTCTCAGCGCCGAGGTCAGCGCCGAATCCCGCCTCGGTGATTGTGTATTCCGAGTGAGCGAGTGCCATGCGAGTGGCGAGGATCGAATTACATCCGTGGGCGATATTAGCGAATGGTCCGCCGTGGATAAAGGCTGGAGTGTGCTCCGTCGTCTGTGCTAAGTTGGGCTTGATGGCGTCTAATAGCAGGACGGTGATGGCACCAGCCACGCCGAGATCACGTACGGTGAAGGGTTCGCCTGCCTTGGTGTAGCCGAGAAGTATATTCTCAAGTCGGCGGCGAAGATCGTCCAGCGACGTGGAGAGGCAAAGGATCGCCATGATCTCCGATGCTGGAGTGATGTCGAATCCTGATTCAGCGGGCACGCCATTGATCGTACCGCCGAGGCCCGTGACTACGGAGCGCAGGGCTCGGTCATTGATATCGAGGACGCGCTTCCAGAGGACTTCACTGAGGCCCTTATCGGTATTGCGGTTCTGATAAATGTAATTGTCCAGGAGGGCGGTGATCATGTTGTGCGCCGAAGTGATGGCGTGGAAGTCCCCCGTGAAGTGCAGGTTGATCTTCTCCATCGGTAGAACTTGGGCGTAACCACCTCCAGCGGCGCCGCCTTTCATCCCAAAGCAGGGGCCGAGTGACGGCTCACGGAGGGCGACGACGGCCTTCTTCCCGAGGCGATTCATCCCCAGCGCCAGACCGATCGATACGGTAGTCTTACCGATACCGGCCTTTGTCGGGGTGATGGCTGTGACAAGGATGAGCTTGCCGGGCTTGTTGGGCGAACTGAGTTCTGCTAGATCCACCTTGGCAAGACTTCTGCCGTAGTGCTCTAAGTGGTGTGTGGGGATAGCGACTTGGTCTGCTATCTTCTCGATCGGCTCAAGCACAATCGAGCGGGCGATTTCGATGTCGGTCTTCATAGCCTTGCGTTTCTATGTAAATGATGCCTCAAATATACGAATTAATAGCCTCTACTCTACCGCCAATCCAATAATTTTCGGGGCAAGATCTGCCTGCACTTTCCTCGCCCCCGACAGCCTCATCCGAAGGGACTTTCTTGCCGGCCCGCCCGCCGTCTTCTTCTCTTCGCTCGTCACCTTCCTACAGTCCTCTTCCCTTTCCTCTGTCGAAAGCCCCCGAAGTGCCTGAAAAGATGCTCCGAATCACCTTAGGACGAAAGGAAAACTAACCGAAGAAACGGAGCAAAGTAGCCGACGGGAAAGGTGAAAGCGCCCGAAGTCGGAGGCCAAACTAACTGAAGGGGAAGCAGGAAGTCATCGAAGGTAAATGGCGAAATGCAGTAAGAAAACTTGCAGAGTGAAGGAGAAAAAGTGAGCAACTGAAGGATGAAAAGTTAAAACCACGTCCGTCGTTTAATAAAACTACGCTCGTGGTTTTATTAAGCTACGCTCGCTGCTTCATAGAGCAACGAGCGTGGATTTAATTATTCACAAGACACTTCACCATTTATCTTCGATAACTTCCTGCTTTTCCTTCGGTTGCCCTGCGAGTTTTCTTGGAGCGCTTTCACCTTCCCCGTCGGCTACCTTGCTCCGCACCTTCAGGCATTCCCCGCCTTTTCTCTTGAGGAAGCAGGAGGCTTCACCGAAAAGGACGGGGAAGATCTACCCGTCCCTAGCCTTCGATCCTCGTGAACTCGGAGCTGAGAATTCAGGCAGATTCCGCTGGGCATTTGGCTTAGCGAAGGGCGCTCATCCTTAGGAAGAAGGATAAACCTACTGCACCTCTTGAGCGAATAAAAAATTGAGCTACCTTTGCCAGCGTGAAGATCGCGAGTGAAGCACACACACTCGCCCGACACAAACCAACCAAAGACCCTGGCTATACAACGAAGATCTGCTTCCCCGTATACCCTTAAGGCCTCATTTCTAATGAAAACTAAGGCAACTTATGTCTAGAAAAGTTCTACGCATCTGCCTGTCCCTCCTGCTCCTTCTCTCGCTGGGCGTCGCCCCACGAGCCCAAGCGCAGAAGGGACGGACCTTCCAAGTGCTCGTACTTCACGCCCTAACGAAGCGCCCAGTACCTGCGATCACCGTCCACCTGGGACGAAGCGCCGACCGGATCACCGACCAAGATGGCGCCTGCTCTCTGCCACTGCCAGCCGACGGATCCAAAGAGATCCGCCTCACTCTGCTGGGCGCTGGCTACAAGACCATGCGAAACCGTCATTTCCCTACCCCTAAGCCCGGCTCGACACTCACCATATATATAGAGCCTGAAGCCGAAAAGCACATCGAGAGCGTGACCGTCAGCGGTCAAGGCAAAAGCATCAACCGAATCCAACATACCTCTACCCTCTCCACCGCTACCCTTCAGTCGCAGAGCAACAAGTCGCTGGCCCGCCTGCTCGAAGCCATCCCCGGCGTCAGTTCTATCAAGAGTGGAGCGACCATCTCCAAGCCCGTCATCCAGGGGATGCATAGTAGCCGCATCCTCTTGATCAATAATGGCGTCCGTCTAGAGAGCCAGAGTTGGGGCGCAGATCATGCACCCGAAGTCGACCATACAGGCGCTGGGCTCGTCGAAGTCATCAAAGGCGCCGAGGCGGTGCGGTATGGGGCGGGCGCCCTTGGTGGTGTCGTCCTGGTGAATCCTTCGCCACTACCTTCGAGTCAAGAGTTATCCTACCGAGGACACACCAATGTCGGCTACGTCTCTAACGGAAGAGGCTTCGACGCCTCCGGAAGTATCGAAGCCGGGCTACGTGGTGCCGGCCTCCGACTCCATGGTATGTACCGCCGTGCCGGCGACTACTCCACAGCCGAATATCTACTGAACAACACCGGACTAGAGGAATGGAGCGGCTCAGTCTACACCGGATACAAGACCGACCGACTACGTGCTACCCTCTACGGTAGCCTCTATTCCACCGAGAGTGGCATCTTCATCGGCTCGCATATAGGTGATCTCTTCGAGCTCCAACAAGTCTTCGACACCGGACGCCCCAATGAGATCAACATCACTCCATTCGCATACAAGATCAAAGCTCCCCGACAAAAGTCCCGACATACGCTGGTCAAAGGCGACGTGCTCTGGCAAATCCAAGACCAACAAGAGCTACATCTCTGGGCCGCTTACCAAGACAACCACCGTCAGGAATATGAAAACCGCAAGGTAGAGGCTTGGACCCAGACTCCCGTGATGGATCTTCACCTGACGACTTACACGACAGATCTCCTGTGGCGCCTGCAGTGGAGCCGAAGTGGATGGGAGACGCAGGTCGGACTCTCCCATCTCTTCCAGAAGAATACCAATCAGCCCGGTACGGCAGCTACGCCATTCATCCCCAACTTTGCGACACTCAACCTCGGTGCTTACCTGGTGCAGAAGGCGAACTTTGATGCACTTGCCCTCGAAGCTGGCCTGCGCTACGACCATCGTATCACCGATGCCGCTGGCCGTGACTGGCGTAGACTTCGCTACGGAGATAAGAATACTTACACCAACATCACAGGTAGTCTCGCCTCCCACTACCATATATCAGACGAACTATCAGCACGTGCCAGCCTCGGACTTGCCTGGCGTGCCCCCGACGTCAACGAGCTATACAGCAACGGACTTCATCATGGTGGCTCCTGGTCACTGGGCAATCGCAACCTGAAGAGCGAGCGAGGCTACAAGGCAGTCTTCGCAGTGAAGTACCAACGTGATTGGTTGACCATCGAGCCTAGCCTCTTCTACCAGCATATTGACAATTATATCTACGACGCTCCCAATAAGACGAAGGGCGAGAATGGTATCCATGTCCACTGGAGTGGCGTCTATCCTATCTTCGCTTTCGAGCAGGATAATTGCCGATTCGTCGGTGGAGACGTGACACTGACGGCTATGCCCACGGACGAACTGACGCTGACAGGTAAGGGCGAATGGGTACGTGGGCGCAATATCACCCGCTCCACCTGGCTCCCCTTCATGCCCGCCGACCACTATACACTCGGTGCGCAGTGGCAGCGTAGCTTCGGTGCGCACAGTCGCTGGAGTACAAAGCTGAGCTCCGAAGGGATATATGTCACCAAGCAAACACGATTTGACCCCGAGAAGGAATTGGTATCCTCGACCCCAGGAGCGTACTTCCTACTCAATCTACAGGGAGAAGTGCGCTACGCCTTCGACCAGCGCCACTCGCTCAAGGTGCTACTCTCCTCAGAAAATACCCTCAATTCGCTCTACAAAGAATATTCGGACCGCTTCCGCTACTATGCACATTCGCCCGGACGGAGCGTGACCCTCAGGACGATCCTCTACTTCTAATTCACCCCACACCATGATATCGACTAGATCCTTTAGGCTCAGCCTACGACTCTTCTTCAGTATCTGGGCCCTGGTCCTACCTGTAAGTCTCCTCCTCTCCTCCTGCCAGGTCAAGGCCGATGAGCCGAGCGTCGAGGACATGATCAAGGGACATGAAGAATGGGCTCGTGCTCTCATCGTGCTTCGTCTCGGGAGAATGCACCCCTCGGGGCAGTATGTCGAGGCCTACCAGCAGCGATACAATGACATCCTCCCCGTCTACCAGACCATCGATCTCAGGAGATCGGCCGGCGAGACAGGTAGTATCACCTACTACGGTGACCGCAAAGTCTTCGACGTCATCAAGGGCAAAGACCTCTACTATACGCTAGAGATGCGCTACTATAATGATAAGAAGGAGCTGATGAACTACCAGTTCCTCGGCTATTTCCCTGATGACATCGAGGGAAGTATGCTACCCATCCATCAGCATTTCTTCCAGATCATGAACGTCGACCGTATCGGGAAGTTCTCCTATCCCACACATCTGGACGGACGTCCCTACGAAGAGTTCACTTATCTCCTAGACGAATCGGGTCAGAAGCAGGAAGAGACGGCTCCTAATTATAAGGAGAGCGATCCCTACAAGCGCTATCGCCCCATTCATCTCAAGGGACTCTCTCCCCGAATATTCAACTTCACCTACCGAGATACCGATCCCATCGAGCTCACTCTCGGCGAGAAATACACCGACCCTACTACCAAGCAGGAGCGCACTGTAGGATTCCTCCGCCAGAAGCGCTCTCTTGATCCCGCCGATCCCCTTGATCGCACGGGACTCAAAGGCTGGTTCCAGTTCGTCCATCCTGATATCGCCTTCCAGATGCAACTAACTCTGGTGCACATCACCGTAGGAAGTAAGTACATCGGTAAGGGACCTGACAAGCTCCTAGAATTCTATGAGCGCCACGATGCATGGACAGTCACCGACATCAATATCAAGATCCCCTTCCGAGTCATAGCCGATGCTGACGCTTCCCCCGAGCAGTGCGTCCAGGACATTGCAAAGCATACGGGTGGCTCTGCCGAGAGAATCCGCTCCGCACTCTTCGAGGGGGGGATGAGTCTTGACCCTAACTTCCGCATGTAGGAATAAAGAACCCCACATACAATCCTAACAGTCTATGAAAACGTATCTAAGCAAACTGTCGATCTGGACGCTTGCCCTCGGCCTCACTGCTGGGCTAGTCTCCTGTGGCTCTAAGAACAACGAGCCAAACACACCAAAGCCTACGCCCACACCTACACCGACACCCACGCCGACTCCTAAGGCAAAGAGCTTCGACTGGGCGACCTGTGACGTGCTCATCAAAGAAGGACACGACCACGGACATGGTAATCTCCATGGCAACAATGTCCGCAAGGGACTCCTCTATCCTCAGGAGCAGCGATTCACGCTTCGTAATGAAGGAGGCGGGAAGGTATCGGTCATCTGGGAGGACAAGCTCAAGACGATGCCTTACTTCCAAGCTCATCAGGGCGGCGCTCTCTTTGCACTGCTCTTCGAATTCAAGGATGCTCAGGGCAAGCCTGTCAATCAAGCGCTGACCGATCTTGCGGAGCACTACCAGATCTTCTTCACACTCTCCGACCGAGATGACAAGGGAAATCCCTTCGAAGTACAGGACTTCCGCACCGACAAGTCTATGATCTGGGACCACTTCACTAAGGCAAAGCCCAGCATCCCCGTCGGCACACCCGAGGAGAAGATACAGGCGATGCTCGTCTACACCTATCGTGACACCAAGGATCCCTACTATCAGATGAAGGGCGATGGCGATGCTAAGGAGCATCTACTTCGTGTACCCGGCACCGACAATGTCAATCACATCGGGATGAAGGGACACTTCAAGTTCCTCGACAGAGACCGTGATTGGGATGGGAAGAAGTCTGGTAACCAGCTACCCAACTTCTATCTAAAGGTCAGTCTTAAGCACACGAAGGGCTCGAAGTTCTACAACGATGGGAGCAAGGGACGTATAAGCTCGGAGTTCTACAAGCCTGAAGCAAGCATCACATGGAGTACAGTCTTCGAGTTTCTCCTGCCCGTGCGTGTCATCGCCAATAAGAAGGACCAGTTCCACAATAGTGATCGCTACTGGAATGATATGGCCAAAGCTTTCGGTAAGACGCCCAAGGAAATGCAAGACAACGAAGACAGCGCCGAGCCTAGCAATGACAACAGCTCCTTCCACCTGTAATCTCACCCAAACCTATTATACAACCAGAATCGTATGAAACGTAAATTCGCCTTCACCCTCCTGATGGGTTTGATCGTTGGTGCCGCTGCCCTGAGCTCTTGTTCGAAGGAAAACGAGCAACCTAAGCCCAAACCCACCCCAACTCCTAATCCAAAGGAAGAGCCTAAACCTACGAATGGACTCCCCGAGATCACTAAGGTCACCTTCCGTATCGGTGAATCTCACCTGCATTCTAAGAAGGGCATCCACTTCCTTGGCAACAATGCCGTCCTCAACCACTCACTACTCAAGCAGGAGCAACTGATCACCTTCGTCAAGAAGGGCAGTGATTGGACGCTCGAAGCGGGTTCGCCTGACCGCCTCCTTGCTATCGAGATGATCCAGTATATCGAGAAGGACATCACCTCCGCAGCGCCAGACTACGCCCTTTGGGTAAGCTACTTCGACGCTCAGGGCAAGCAAGTCAACGCCGCCTATGCTGATGCCAAGGTGCGCAGTCAGTACCAGCTCTTCCTCTATCCTACGGAAGTCAAGGCCTTCGAAGGGCAAGAAGCGATCACGTTTGACCCTAAGGATCCAACGAATGTACTGCGCTACGAATACTGCGATAGTGATCCCTGGGACAAGAGTGTCCAGAAGAGCCTCAAGCAGGACCCTGAAGACAAGCAAGCCAAGTGGCTACCCAGCACCGAACCTATTGGGATGAAGGGCTACATGCAGTTCCCCAAGGTCTCGCACTTCAAGCTTCACCTCGCTCTGTGGCACGCACCCGAGGGCAAGCTACAAGCCGGTCAGCCCGCTCCCTTCTTCCAGCCCAACGAGCAGTTCACTAAGAAGGGGAGCAAGATCTTCGAAGTCACCGTACCCGTCTACGTCTACGGCACACGCGAATTCACCGATGAGCTTCGTGCTCCCTTCGATGGGAAACCCATACCCTACGCCAATCTTCGAGACGACTACAAGGCCATGGCCGACAACCTCATGACAGGTCTCGGCACGAAGGACTGGTTGAAGGTCGCCGAAGACTTCATCCGTATCTATAAAGGTACAGGTGGCGAAGGTGGCGGTGAAGAGTTCTAGCCTTTAGATTCTCCGCTTCCAAGGAGTCTACCTTTCTTAATTCGGGAAGCCCCGCATATGCACAATCGAGCGTATGCGGGGCTTCTTGCGCTGTAGCCAGAGGCTATCCGCCTACCGAACTACAGTTTGTCGGAGCCTTCTCCCCAGCATCTTCGGGGGTAAGGCTTCCGACGGGGAAGGTGAAAGCACCCGAAGTCGAAGGCCAAACTAACTGAAGGAAAAGCAGGAAGTCATCGAATGTAAATGGCGAAACGCAGTAAGAAAACTTGGAAAGTAAAGGATCAAAACTTGGAGAGTTAAGGAAGAAAAGTGAGAAAGTGAAGGATGAAAAGTTAAAACCACGTCCGTCGCTTAATAAAACTACGCTCGTAGTTTTATTAAGCGGCGATCGTTGCTTTATGGAGCAACGAGCGTAGATTTAACTATTCATAAGGCATTTCTTCATTTACATGCAATGGTTTCTGGCTTTTCCTTCAGATGCTTTGCGGGTTTTGCTCAGGCGCTTTGACATTCTACTGTAGAGACCTTGCCTTGCCTCTTCAGCTACTTTGCCCTTCGACTTCGAATGCTTAATCCTTCGACAGAAGAGACCTTGCCTTACCGCTTCGGCTACTTTGCTCGGCCTCTTCGGCTACTTTGACCCGCATCTTCAGTCACTTTGCTCCGCTTCTTCGGGAAGGAGGGAGGGGAAAAAAAGAAGCCCCGCCGACACTCAAAGGCGAGTGCGGGCGGGGCTACTTATTTCCGCAGGGTGCGGACGATGGTAGGGGAAGGCGGAATTACTTCTTCAGGTACTTGTCAAGCCAATCGAAGTAGGTGCGCTGCCAAAGAAGAGCGTTCTGCGGACGAAGGATCCAATGGTTCTCATCGGGGTAAATCAGCAGCTCGGCAGGGATACCTCGGAGCTTCGCCGCATTGAAGGCCGCCATGCCTTGGCCTGCGAGGATGCGGTAATCACGTTCACCGTGGATGACAAGAATAGGTGTATCCCAGTTGCCCACCAGCTTGTGCGGGGAGTTGGCAAAGGTGCGCTGGGCGACAGCATTGTCCTTCTCCCAAGGCGCTCCACCCATGTCCCAGTTGGCGAACCACATTTCCTCGGTCGTCATGTACTGCATCTCGAGGTTGAAGATACCGGCGTGGGCGATGAAGGCCTTGAAACGCTTCTGGTGAACACCCGCTAGGTAGAAGACCGAATAACCGCCATAGCTGGCGCCGACACAACCAAGGCGATCGGCGTCGACCCATGGCTCCTTCTTCACTTCGTCCACTGCGGTGAGGTAGTCCTGGATGTTTTGGCCCGAATAGTCGCCACTGATCTGCTCATTCCAAGCCTTGCCGAAGCTGGGTACGCCGTGGCGGTTGGGGGCGATGACGATATAGCCTTGCTCGGCCATCAGACGCATGTTCCAGCGGTAGGAGAAGAACTGGCTGACGGCGCTCTGAGGTCCGCCCTGACAGAAGAGTAGTGCGGGGTACTTCTTCGTCTTGTCGAAGTTCGGTGGGAGGATGACCCAGACGAGCATATTGCCACCGTCGGTGGTCTTGACCCAGCGCTTCTCGACGGAGATCGGGCTGAGCTGGTCGAGGGTCTCCTTATTCTCGTGGGTAAGTTGGTCTGCACGGCCCGTCTTTGGGTCTACGAGGTAGAGGTCGGTAGGTAGGGTGTAGCTCTGCCTTCCTGCAAGGAGGCGCCCCGCCTGCAGATCCAGCGACGTGTAGTCATGCATGCCGGTAGTGATCTGACGGATCTTACGGCCCTTGAGTGCGAGCTCCCAGAGCTGGGCTTCGGCGTGCTTCGTGGCGAGGAAGAAGATGGACTTGCTGTCAGGAGACCAGACCGTCTCGTCGACATCGTATTCGAAGCCATCGGTGAGGAAGGTCTTTTTCCCCGTCTTCAGCTCTTGGATGAAGAGGCGCTTCAGGTCCGCTTCGTAGCCATCACGCTCCATGCTGATCCAGCTAATCTTCGTTCCGTCGGGAGAGAAGCGTGGGTGCGTGTCGTAGCCACCATTACCCTCGGTGATATTGCGGGTCATGCCCGAAGCAAGGTCATAGAGGTAGATGTCGGTATTCGTGGAGAGGGAATACTCTAGTCCTGTCTTCTTGCGGGAGGAATAAGCAAGCGTCTTCCCATCGGGACTCCAGGAGAGTTCCTCCGAACCACCGAAGGGCTTGGTAGGAGCTTCATAGGGTTCGCCTTCTAATATGTCCTTGCCCGAAGTGATCGGCTCATTCCCCACCGAAGCGATGAAGATATGGGGGATGGTCTCTACCCACTCGTCCCAATGCTTGTACATCAGGTCGGTGACGATACGACCCGTGGCCTTCGGTAGGTCAGGATATACCTCCTTCGTGCTCTTGCCGAAGGAGATCTCCTTGATATAAGCCAGCTTGGTCTCGTCAGGTGAGAAGAGGTAGTCGGAGAGCCCGCCTTCGATGCGAGTCACCTGCTTGCGGTCGGTGCCATCGGGAGCCATCGTCCAGACCTGAGGTTCGCCACTCTCCGAAGAGATATAGCTGATACGACGACCCTGCTGGATCCAGCGGGCCCCGTGCAGGCCAGCGATACCCTGGGTGAGCTGACGGCGACCCGTGCCGTTGCTTGCGATGGAGAAGAGTTCGGTGCGGATCTTATTCTCCTTGATGTTGGGGAAGCCGACGCTATAGACGATCGTCTTGCCGTCGGGCGAGAGGGACGAAGCTCCGACACGTGCTAGCGAGAGCATCATCTCAGGGGTCATGTGCTGTCCTTCGTGTGCTGAGGCGGGGAGTGTCCCCACGAGCGTCGAGGCAGCGATGAGCGCAGTAAGTTGCTTCTTGATCTTCATAGGATGTATATATGTATAGGTAAGGGCGGAGGAAGGAGGAGCGCCGTGCCGGTGCTAAGCGAAGTGCAGATGCAGAGCTTCCTTGAGCTTGAGCACATCGGGATTACTCTCGGCGAGCTTACGCAGTCGATCCTCGGGGGTGAGGATCACCTGCGCCTGCTCTTCGGGATTCTTCTCTCGGAGCGTGAGACTAAGGGATCTATTGCGAAGGCTTGTGCGGAGGAAGGCCTCTAGCTGTGGGTGCACCTCCATGACGGTCGTGCGGATAGCGTCCCCTGGAGGTAGAGCCACCTCTGCCGTCGTCCCTTCGAGGAGTGTAGGGAGCTCTGCCTTGAGGATATTGCGACAGATGATCTGCTCGGGGCGAAGCTCTTGCTCGACGAAGCGCACCCACGCTCGCTGGAGATCTTCTTCGGTGAAGGGCTGATCCTCCATAGGCGGAGCGGGCTCGCTGGTCGTAGCTGTCGCTTCAATCTCTACAGGCGCCACCCGTCGGCGTGCTCCGAAGAGTCGCTGGGTAGGCCTCGCTGGCGAAGGTGTAGTATCCACGCTCTCGGACTGAGGAGCTACAGCCCTCGTCGCTGGGCGAGGCTGGGGCTCGGGGGGAGTGGGAGCAGGCGCACTAGCCGTAGGCTCCGCCCTCACAGGCGAGACGGGAGGCTGCGCTACCGTAGCCTGCGGAGCTACTGCAGGTCGTGGAGCTGGCGCAGAAGCATTCCCTTGGGGAGCTGTCTGGGGGGAAGGGCTGGACTGAGGTGGGCTCTGAGGCGAAGGTGCTGGGGCTAGCTCAGAGCCGGTGCGAAAAAGCGAGATCAGACTCAGGAAACTCAGTTCGAGGAGCAGACGGCGATTCGTCGCCGTCCGGTACTGCTGATCGGCCTGCACGAGGGTCTTGAGTGTAGCGAAGAGACTTGCCGGGGGGCACTGCCCAGCGATACGCTGGTAAGAGGCGGCTACCTCGGTGGGCTTCTCCAGCAGGGAGAGCGTCTCGGGGTGCTGAGCCACCAGCAGGTCACGGACGAAGGACGAGAGACCCGAGAGGATCGTCTGCCCTTCGAAGCCCTTGCCCAGCAGTTCGTCCAGCAGGAGAAGTATCCCTCGATAGTTCCCCGCCAGTAGGAGCTCAAAGGCTCGGATGAAGTAGGTGTAGTCAAGGACATTCAGGCTCTCAAGCGCATGTTCATAGGTAATATGTCCGCCGGCGAAGCTCGCTATGCGGTCAAACATCGACAGGGCATCTCGCATCCCACCATCCGCCTTCTCAGCGATCAGCCCCAGAGCTGCTTCTTCGGCGTCGATGCCTTCGCTCTCCGCCACATACTTCAGATGCTGGGTGATATCGGGGACGGTGATCCGCTTGAAGTCATAGATCTGACAGCGGGAGAGGATCGTGGGCAGGATCTTGTGCTTCTCCGTCGTGGCAAGGATGAAGATCGCGTAGGACGGGGGCTCTTCGAGCGTCTTGAGGAAGGCGTTGAAGGCCGCCGAGGAGAGCATGTGCACCTCGTCGATGATGTAGACCTTGTAGCGCCCCAGAGCGGGAGGCATGAGCACCTGCTCGGTGAGCTGGCGAATATCCTCGACGGAGTTATTCGAAGCAGCGTCCAGCTCGAAGATATTGAAGGAGCGCTGCTCGTTGAAGGCTCGGCAACTCTCGCACGCATTGCACGCCTCACCTTCGGGGGAGAGGTCCATGCAGTTGATGGTCTTGGCCAGCACACGGGCCGCCGTCGTCTTCCCGACCCCTCGAGGGCCACAGAAGAGGTAGGCATGGGAGAGCTTTCCCGAGAGGACCGCCGTACGTAGCGTGGAGGCCATGGCCCCCTGACCTACGATACTCTGGAAGGTGTCAGGGCGGTACTTGCGTGCGGAGACGACGTAGTGGTCTGTCATTAGATTGATCTCGATGCTAGGGTTCGTCCTTAGGGTAAAAACCACCCGTTTCGGAGCGTAGGAACAAAGATACGGATTAGGGTCGGAAAACGACCTACGGTAGGTCGTCGAAAAAACCTACTGTGGGTCGTCTCACCGACC
>ERZ773010.561-NODE-561-length-25744-cov-6.763712_pt1 | contig 25744 bp, 25 predicted proteins | sample MGYA00580842_ERZ773010 | MGnify/ENA primary metagenome ERZ773010 (study PRJEB29015, sample SAMEA2737982) | human oral metagenome | biome: human oral; feature: human-associated habitat; material: dental | place: China | collected 2107 ...
GCGTAGTGCCGTCTTATTTGACGGTAGCACTTAACCGCCTGCCCCGCAGGATAGGGGTGCCTTTGCTGAGTGGGTCTGCAGAGTATCCAGCGGTCTTATTCTTCCGTGAGCAGGTGGATTTTGGTATGAGCTCCTACCTGCTCGCGTCCTAGTGAAGCCTCGTGTCTAACGGGTAGCCGCAAACGGGTAGACGGCGCCCGAGATAACGCCCGCCTCCACGTCTTCCAGGGTTTTGCCGCGGGTCTCAGGCAGGTTACGCCACATGAGCACGGCAATCAGCACGTTCACCACCATGAACCCGAAGAATGAGCCGGTCAGTCCCAGCGCCCCCAAAATAACCGGGAATACGAGGGACAGCAGGCCGTTCATCATCCACCCGCAAAATGCGGAAAGGCCCATGCCGATCGCCCGCACCCGAAGCGGGAACAGCTCGCTCATCAGCACCCACGTCGAAACGTTCAGGCAGGTCTGCATCGACCCCACGAACCCGACCACAAGCACCAGGATAATATAGGGACGCGCGGGGCTGCCCTCCGGCAGGAGCATAGACGCTACCCCGATCAGCAGGTGGAAAAACGCGGTCAGCGAATACCCAATGATCACCATCGTGCGGCGGTTCACGCGCTCCATCATGCGCAGCGAAAAGAGTGAGCCGACCACGGCGATAGCGCCCGGTGCGATATTCGCAATGAGCGCCGAACCCTCATCAAACCCGGCCTCTTTAAGCACCTTAATGCCGTAGTACATGATGGAGTTAATACCTGTGAGCTGCTGCCCGGCACCCACCAAAATACCAACCAGCAGAATCCGCACAAACCATTTTTCACGCAGGATTTTACCCGTGCTTCCCCTAGTCTCCGCGCCGATTTGGGTGCGGGTTTCCTCAAGTGAACGCGCGATGTCCGCAATTTCGGCGTCAGCACGTTCGGCGGGGCGGATGCGCCGCATAATGGCGCGCGCATCCTCGGTGCGCCCCTGTGCGATAAGCCAGCGTGGGGATTCGGGCATGCGCAGCATACCGATGAAAAGTGCGAGCGCAGGCAGGGCGCAGACGGCGAACATCCACCGCCATACGTTGTCGTGTTCGCCCCAGAGGTTGCCGATGATGGCGTTCACGATGAATGCGGCTAGCTGCCCGCCGACAACCATGAGTTCGTTACGCCCGGAGAGCGAGCCGCGAATTTCGTAGGGTGCAAGTTCGGCGAGGAATACAGGCACGACCGCGGATGCGCCTCCCACGGCGAGCCCGAGCATCGTGCGGCCCATCAGCAGTACAGCAATGCTGGGGGTGAAGACGCATGCGAGCGTGCCTGCGATGAAGAGGATTGAGAGTCCGATAATGGTTTTGCGTCGCCCGATGGCATCTGAGATGCGCCCGGTGACCATGGCTCCGAGGGCGGCAGCGAAAGCGAGAGAGCCTGTGACCCAGCCTTGAATGGTGTTGTCCATGCCAAGTTCGCGGCTCATGGGGTCAAGGGCACCGTTAATAACACCAGTGTCGTACCCAAAGAGGAGCCCGCCGAAGGTTGCCACCAGCGCGATAACGCCCAGGCGGCGGGTGTGTGCGCCCTGCCCAAGCGGGGGTAGTGTGCTGGCGCGGTTCGGCGGCTCGGTGGTGATGCTCATGCGGGTAGTCTTGTCTCTCATGCGGTCGGGTATTCTGCGTTTTTGTGTGGTGCAGGGGTTTAACGCCCGCCCCGGCGGCAGTATTCCCATTCAGCAATATCTGTGGTGAAGGTTGTGTTAGAAAAGCGCGATGCGCTCGGGGGCGGGGAAAATCTCGTTGAGCCGCACCAGTTCGTCATCGTTGAACCGCACACTTGCGGCCTGCGCGTTTGCGCGTACCTGGTCGGGGGTGGTTGCCCCAGCGATCACGCTGGCAACGGGGTTCTGCTGTTTGAGCCAAGAGATGGAGGCTTGAACCTCAGAGATCCCCAGATCGGCGCAGAATTCGCGGTAGGCATCGAGTTGTTCCCAGTCGGCTTGCGCGAGTACCTGCGCTTTGGAGTGCGACAGGCGTGACCCTGCAGGGATGCTGTCGCGGCGGTATTTTCCGGTCAAAAGCCCGTTAGCGAGCGGGAAGTATGGGAGCACCCCGAGCCCGAAGTGGCGGGCGGCGGGCAGAATTTCGAGTTCGGCGCGGCGATCCAGCAGGTTGTAGTGGTTTTCGGCGGCGATAAACCGCTCAGTGCCGAGTTCGCGGGCGAGATGCTCGGCGTGGGCAAGCTGCCACCCCGAAAAGTTGGAGTGCCCCAGGTAACGCACCTTTCCGCTGGTCACAAGCGTATCAAGAGCAGACAGGGTCTCTTCCAGCGGGGTGTTCGGGTCGGGGCTGTGGTAGAAATACAGGTCAATGTACTCGGTTCCCAGGCGGCGCAGTGAACCTTCGACGGCACGCATAATGTATCGGCGTGAGCCGCGCGCGTCCCAGTCGTTGCCGTTGAGGGTACCGGTGGGAAGCCCGAATTTGGTGACGATGATCAGGTCATCGCGGTTGAGGTTGAGTTCGCGCATCGCGGTACCGAACATGGTTTCTGACAGCCCGGGCTCGGCACCGTACAGGTCAGCAATATCGAAGAAGCCGATGCCCGCCTCAACTGCGGCGGCGATAACAGCGTTGGTGCCTTCCTGAGTTTGAGTGGGAGTGCCGGGGCGTCCCAGGTTGTTGCAGCCGATACCGACGGAGGGCACGACCAGCCCGGAGTTACCCAGGCGTGCATATGCGGGAGATTCGATGCGTTCCATACGTTTACTCTACCGTGTTTGACAGGACGTGGTCGCAACATGACGTTCACGGCGCTCTGCAATTCTCCCGCGAGCAGTCGATAGATTTCTAGTGCGAGTTTGTGTGAAGAGTCGTAGCCCCTACGTAATACAGCTCATCCTGCGCAATAAAATTTTCAAACTCGCGGGCACATTCCTCGCGTTCACCCGGTCCCAGAAACAACGCAAGATTCAGCACAGCTACGTGCAGTGAGCGTGGGTGGCTGCTGCGCAAACGTTTCGCAAAAAGCCGAGCTTTTCGTGCCGCCTCAGGGTTTGTCGAAGCCCATAACCTGTCATGATGTGCCACCCGATTACGAAAAACCGTCAACGATTTTAGGTTGCTTTGAAAAGCGGGGACAGGTATATCCAGTTCGTGGGCAATGGTTTTCCAGAAAAGAATCGGATCCTGCGCATCTGGTCTGTACTGTGTGATAAATCTGCTCAATAGGCCCAGTGAAAAGCTATCAACTACTTGCTCAAAAGGCGGCATAGGCGCCTCGTGGTGATGAGGGTTCGTTCTGCGGTACTGTTCATCAAGATCTTCTAGAAGTCTTGTGGCACTTCCTGGACTAGTTTCCAGATAATAGTGAGGATTGAGATAGTCATAAGGGGTTTGTGACAGTCTTTCATAAGACTCAACGGTGAGTCTGCGCAAAAGCAATTCCGCCTGCATCATTCTGCCAAAAACCAGTTGAGCGCATTGAATATCAAGATCGATAATGCGAGCAAGACCGGCGGATTGATAGGGTCCTTGCGAAAGAACAACATAGTTGCCGATGTATCCGTCCAAACGCTCAGCACTCATAAAGAATAAGTTCTTACGTTGCTGAGGGGGTAAATCGTACGGAGAAGAGAAATTACTTGGAGCTAATAGCTCAAGATGACGTGCAGAAAAAACCTCAATAACCAACGCTGGTTTTCCTCAGAGTAAGACCGGAAGCAAATAAAGGAGGGCCCCGACATATGCGCATATCCTGTGAACCTGCAGATTCACGGGCAGAGGCGGTCGGGGGACTCTTACATACAGTTTACACGACATGTTTTCTCAGAACGATAGGTTTTCCTTGCAGAATGCCTTCTCCCTCTCGCCGCCGCGTCACCTCCTCTGCCCGCGGCCAAATCAGGTGGAGGTTTCAACGCGCTAGTCCACACTGCCGCGAACCTATATGACGTATTGTTTCGCCGAATCCCGCAATATTACGCGGTTATGACCGTGCGACGACATGTGCCGACATATTCTTGCTGGCACCGCGCATCCTGCCTAGAATAGGAACGTTATCTATCCAGAGCGACCGAGAGATCTGGCTCTTAGACGTCGCAGCAACCTCGCCAGCCTCCACCCGTTAGGTGGACGGACAAGGTGCTCCCGCCAGAACCGATAGAAGTGAATTCCCTTCGCGTCTTGCTAAGATTCGGCGTACCTTCGGGCACGCTTCTATCGGGTGAACACGGAGGAATGAAAATGACGACAGTTCACCCGGCTCTTTCTTACGAGCTGTATCCGCCACGGTCGCACGCAAGCTGCGATTCCCTGCTCAAAACCATTGCCGAGCTTGAGCAAACCAACCCGGATTACGTGTCCGTCACCTATTCGGGCGATGCGCAGCGCCGCCAAAAGACGCTGGCTCTGCTCGATCACCTGGTGCATGAAACCTCGCTGAACCCACTGGCGCATCTCATCTGCGTGGGGCATTCCGTGGCCGATTTGGAACGCTCGGTTCGTCTGATTCTGGGGCTTGGAGTACGCGGGTTTCTGGCGCTACGCGGCGATATTCCACCCGAAAACACGCGCCCGCTTGAGCTGCCCTTTGCCCGCTACCTGGTGGAGCTGATTCGCAGGGTGGAACGTGAGGATTTCGCGCATCTTGCCGCGGGGAAAGTGTCGATTGGGGTTGCGGCGTACCCCCATAAGCACCCCGAGTCTTCCTCGCTTCTTCAAGACATTGAGATTCTGCTTTCAAAGCAGCGTGCCGGGGCGGATTTCGCCATCACCCAGGTTTTCTTTGAGACCGAGCGCTATTCGGGGTTGGTGGATGCTGCGCGCCTTGCCGGGGTTGAAATGCCCATTATTCCCGGTATTATGCCCGTTACCTCACTGGCTCGGCTGACAAAGCTGTGCGAGCTCGCCGGGCTTGAAGTACCGCGCAAGCTGGCGCATCGCCTGGAAACCGCGAGCGATCCGCGCGAGCTGCACCGCATCGGCGTGGAACATGCACTCGACCAATGCCGCAAGGTGCTTGATGCTGGCGCCCCCGGCCTGCATTTCTACACATTTAACGAGCATGAGGCTGTGCTGGACGTCCTCGAAGAACTCGACGTTCCGCGCTACTCGAACCGTTTCAAACTCCCCCTAAGCGATCTTCAATACCTCTAAACTCCCCTTTTATCTGACACCCTCCCACAGTAAGGAACTAGGATGACCCACACCCCATTCCCCGCAGCAACCATCATCGGTTACCCCCGCGTGGGCCGTTTCCGCGAGCTGAAAAAAGCACAGGAAGCGTTCTGGAAAGGCAAAATCACGCAGGATGAGCTGCGCCAGGCGGCCGCAGATGTGCAGCGCACCTACTATGACCGTGTGATCGAGCGCGGTCTTAGCGCCACCGATTCGTCTATTCCGGCGACTTTCTCGTACTACGATCAGGTGCTCGACGCCGTGCGCCTTTTCACCCTCGTGCCCAAGCGTCTTGCCGACGCCAAGGATGCGCGCGGCCTGCTCGATCTGCCCGGATACTTTGCTCTAGCGCGCGGCACCGAGACGCTGCCTCCGCTGGAGATGACGAAATGGTTCGACACGAACTACCACTACCTGGTGCCCGAGATCGGCCCGGATACCGAGATCACGCTGAATCTTGAGGCTATTGACGAGCAGCTTGAAGTCGCCAAGGAACATGGGGTGACGGTGCGCCCGCAGCTGGTCGGCCCGCTCACTCTGCTTCTCGGGGCGAAAGCCGAGCAGGGTTCGCCCGAAGGGTTCACACCGCTGGATCGCCTGGACGATTTCGTGAAAGCCTACCAGCAGGTGCTCGCCGCACTGGCGGCACGCGGCGTGCAGTGGGTGCAGCTCGACGAACCCGGCCTGACCGTGGACCGCGACATTCCCAACGCCAAAATCGCCGAATTGGCGCGTAAAACTTACACCGCGTTGGCAGCCGAAACGAACCGCCCCGCAATCCTGGTGACAAGCCCCTACGGCAACCTGCGCGAGAACCTGCCCGCACTGTTAGACACCGGTATTGAGGCGCTGCATCTCGATCTGGTTTCCACGCTCTACAATGCCGAGGCGCTGACCGCCTTCAAAGACTCCGGCGTAACCCTGGTGGCAGGTGCCATTAACGGGCGCAATATTTGGCGCGCCGACCTGCGAGCGCTCCTGCACGCACTCCAGAACATTAACGGCGGTGCGGTGGCGGTTGCGTCCTCAACCTCGCTGCAGCATGTGCCGCACGATCTTGACCTTGAAGACCCCGCCGATGTGCCCGTAGACGGTCTGGCTTTTGCCGACCAGAAAGTCGCCGAGATCGTGACTCTTGCCCGCGGTCTTGCCGACGGTGAGTCTGCGGTTGAGGCAGAGTTGAAGACCGCCGACGAAGCGCTAGCACGTTTCACAGCGGATCCGCGTAAGCATAATGCGGCAATCCGTGAGCGTGCCGCATCCGTGAAACCGCAGGATTTTGAGCGTCCCGAGCTGAAGATCCGCCGGGATGCCCAGGCTGACCTGAATCTGCCGAAGCTGCCGACCACGACTATTGGTTCGTTCCCGCAGACCGGCGATATTCGCCGCCACCGTGCAGAGGCACGTGCCGGTAAAATCACGCAGCAGCAGCTTGAGGAGTTCCTGCGTGAAGAGATCGCCTCCGTTATTAAACTCCAGGAAGATTTGGGCCTGGATGTGCTCGTGCACGGTGAGGCCGAACGTAACGACATGGTGCAGTACTTCGCCGAAAATTTCGATGGTTTCGCCACGACGAAGCACGGCTGGGTGCAGTCCTACGGTTCACGCTGCACCCGCCCATCGGTGCTGTTCGGCGATGTGAAACGCTCAGGTGAAGGGCTGCGCGGCGAGGCCGTGACCGTGCCCTGGATTTCCTACGCCCAATCGCTCACCGATCGTCCCGTTAAGGGCATGCTGACCGGCCCGGTGACTATTCTGGCTTGGTCGTTCGTGCGTGATGACCAGCCGCGTGAGGAAACCGCGAATCAGGTGGCGCTGGCGCTCGCCGACGAAATCGCTGATTTGGAGGCGGCGGGCATCCGCATCATTCAGGTGGATGAACCGGCACTGCGTGAGCTTCTGCCGCTGCGCCGCGATGAGCAGCCCGCGTACCTGAAGTGGTCGGTGAATGCGTTCCGCCTGGCGACGAGCGCGGTCGAGGATAAAACTCAGGTTCACACCCACCTGTGCTACTCGGAGTTCAACGAGATTATTGATTCGATTAATGCCCTGAATGCGGATGTGACCAGTATTGAGGCGGCGCGCTCGCATATGGAGCTGCTGGCGGATATTCCAGAAAGCTATGTTTCGGGGCTGGGCCCGGGCGTGTGGGATATTCACTCACCGCGTGTGCCTTCGCAGTCCGAGGTTGAGGAGCTGATCCGTGCCGCGATTGGGTACGGAACCATCTCTGACCTGTGGGTTAACCCGGATTGCGGTTTGAAGACCCGCGACTACGAGGAGACAAAGAGGACGCTCAAGAACGTGGTGGCCGCAGCGAAGAAGGTTCGGGCAAGCCTGTAGTCTCTTGATAGGTCCGCGAGCAGCGGGTTTTTGCCTGAGAAGGTGAGAAAATATCACCTTTTCGGCAAAATACCCGCTGCTCGCGGATTGTTTTACCCACGTCCCGGGCCATCCTGCGGGCAGGCTGAGGGGTAACCTCATGCTGCGGGGTGAGGCGCGCCATCTGCTCACCCCCTAGAATGGGTTCATGGATAACACTAAAAAATCAGGTATTGTCACCGAATGGGTCGATTCAAACGTCAAACCAGGCGATGATTTCTTCCGCCACGTGAACGGCCGCTGGCTCGACACGTACGAGATCCCCGCCGACCGCTCCAAAGACGGCGGCCTGTACACCCTGCGCGATGACGCCGAGAAGCATGTGCGTGAGATCATTGAGCGCGTCGCAAAAGAACAGCCTGCTTCCCGTATTGGTGCACTGTACAACTCGTTCATGGACACCAAGAAAATTGAGGCGGATGGCCTGGGCCCGCTGCTGAAAGAGGTCGCCCCCATCCTGAACGCGCAGACCCCGCAGCAGCTGGCGGTCACCCTGGCGCTGCTCTCACGCGCGGGTATTTCGCAGCTGATCGGCTGGTACACGAGTATCGATTCGAAGGACCCGCAGAAATACACGTTCTATATGACCCAGTCGGGCCTGAACCTGCCGGATGAGGCGTACTACCGTGAGGAGAAGTACGAGCAGGTGTGCTCCGCCTATATTGAGCATATTGCGCGTGTTTTTGAGCTGACTGGCTTGGCGGAGGGGTTCAGCCTCACCCCGGCGGAGGCGGCGAAACTGATTTTTGCGCATGAGGCCGAGATCGCCGCCCACCACTGGGATGTGGTCGCTAACCGCGACGCCGAGGCGCGGTACAACCCGGTGGATGCGGCTGAGCTTGAGGAGAAGTTCCCCGGGTTCCAGTTCTCGCACTGGCTGCGGGCGCTTGGTGCTGACCCCGACAGCATGGGCAAGGTGGTGGTGTCTCAGCCGTCGTTCTTTGAGGGTGTGGCGCGCCTGTGGGAGCAGACGCCGCTGCTGACGTGGAAGCTGTGGGCGGTGTGGAATGCTGTGCATTCGCGGGCACCGTTTATGTATGACGAGCTGGTGCAGGCGAATTTCGATTTTTACGGCCGCACCCTTTCGGGTACGGAGAAGCTGCGTGATAGGTGGAAACGCGGCGTGGGCACGGTTGAGAAGGCGCTCGATCAGGAGGTCGGCAAGGAGTACGTGGCGGTGCATTTCCCGCCGGAGCATAAGGCGAAGATGCTCAAACTGGTGGATAACCTGCTGGAGGCATACCGCCGCTCGATCACGAACCTGGAGTGGATGACCGAGGCCACCCGGGCGAAGGCCCTGGAGAAGCTGTCCATGTTCGTGACGAAAATCGGTTACCCAGATGAGTGGCGTGACTACTCGCAACTTGAGCTGGTTGAGGGTGATTTGTTCGAGAATTTGCGCCGCGCCTCCGCCTTTGACTGTGATTTTATGCTGGAACGCAATGGCCAGCCGGTGGATAAGAATGAGTGGCTGATGTCGCCGCAGACGGTAAACGCTTACTATATGCCCCCGGCGAATGAGATCGTGTTCCCGGCCGCTATTTTGCGCCCGCCGTTCTTTGACCCCGAGGCCGACGACGCAGCAAACTACGGCGGTATTGGTATGGTGATCGGGCACGAGATCGGCCACGGTTTTGATGATAAGGGCTCACGCTATGACGGCACAGGGGCGCTGAATAACTGGTGGACCGATGAGGACTACGAGGAGTTCAATAAGCGCACGCACGCCCTGGTTGAGCAGTATAACGCCTACACCCCGGTGGGTCTTGACCCGGAAAAGTTCCGGGTAAACGGTGAGCTGACGCTGGGTGAGAATATTGGTGACTTGGCGGGACTGTCAATCGCGATTGAGGCGTATAAGATCGCCCTTGAGCAGCGGGGTATTAATTCGTTGGAGGACGCGCCGGTGCTTGATGGGATGAGCGCGGCGCAGCGTCTGCTGTGGTCCACGGCCCAGGGCTGGCGCACAAAATCCCGCCCGCAGCACGCGGAGATGATGATTTCGGTGGATCCGCACTCCCCCGATGAGTTCCGGGTGAACGGCACGGTACGCAATATTGACGAGTTCTACACGGCTTTCGGTGTTGCTGAGGGCGATCAGCTGTACCTGCCGCCTGAGGAGCGGGTGCGCATCTGGCTGTAGTGCCCTGCGCCTTTGACAGAATCTTTAGCAGACCCACAGCCCCGCGAGCAGAGGGTATCGGTTTGAGCAGCGGATATTTTCTCCTCTGCTAGAACACATATCCTCTGCTCGCGGCCTCAGGGGCTAGATGTTAGGTCGTGCGGCGGGTCCACTTGGTGAGGGTAAGACCCGCTGTAACAGCTATGAGGGATGCGGCACACACTATGGCGTACAGCCCGGTATCAGCCCACACACTCACATGTGAGAACAGCAGGCTGCCTAATGCGGTGAAGAGTGCAGTTGCCAGGAAAATAACCGACATAACTTTCCCAATATGTTTGGGGTTACTGTTCTTCTGCACATCACTATATAGTCGAATATTGTAAATAACTATAATTCCTGCGCTTATAAATAATGCACAAAATACACTAATAATTCCGGGAATAATAGCTATACAGTACGCGCAGCACATCAGAAATAGTAGAGTATTTGGGTGAGCTTTTGCCCCGAGACTGGGCGTTTTATGAATAATAGCGGATGCAGCCACAGCACCCAGCGCCGAGATAAACATGCCCAACCCATACATGTTTGAGTCCATCCCCAGGTGCGCCACTCGCCCCAGCAGCAGATACAGAGTGGAGGCTCCCCACACGTTAATGACCGTAATGTAGAGTACCTCGCGTCTAAGATATGCTGAAGAGGCTATATATGCTAGTCCATCACTTAAATCACGGGTTATTCGAGGTTTTTCTTCCTTCACCTCAGCACGAGACACACGCCGCCCCGAAGGCAGATACAGGGTGATTACCAAAGAGAGCATGAAGGAGACAAAATTGACAATCAGCGCAGCTTCAAGAGCATCAGCTGTCTGTTGCGCCAGGATAGCTGCGCCCACTAGCGGGCCCGCCGAACGCGATAATTCCCCTACCACCGAATAAACACTATTGTATTTTTCAAACTCTTGAGTATGGAGTATTTCAGGAATGATAGCCCGGCTGGTGGGCGCATATATTGTTGCGATAAGCGACAACCATGCCGAAAGAATGAGCACAATAAAAACACTTGCGTGCCTGTCAAGGTATATCGATAATACGGCGGCGACTATACAGAAAATACTGTTTATAATGTCATAGGCGATAAGCAGTGTTTTCTTATTGTATCTGTCAATAATCGTGAACCCCAGAATACTGGCAAGAAGCACCCCTGCCCCATTGAGTGCGTTCATCAGCCCCACCATCTGATTACCTGCATGTTGGCTCACGTACCATGCGACCACCACAGTGTAGGCGATCGACCCTACTCGGGAGAGGGCGGTGGCAGGAATAAGGTTGTGTGCCCTGCTGTATCTGTTAACCACCTGGTTTATCACCGTTTCATCATTACCCATACGGCGCGGCTTCTAGCTCGCAGTGTTGGATTTTTATATCCTTCGCGGGTGCATAAGAGTGCATCTATACCTTGTTCGTGCCGCTGGTTGCGGAGGAGGAGAGTGAGGCGTCAGTGCTGATGACCCACTTGTTGTCTTTGTAGGTTAGGCGCATCTCTGCGTCATCGGTTATTTCCCGCTTGTCACTGGAAATATCTCGCGCACGGCCATCTGCTGACACAGCGAACTCCCCGATAGTGATTTTCGTTGTGCAAGGCCACGTGTATGTGTCGTCTTTTTTCGTGGGCAGGGGATCTTTAAGGATGAAAACGCACTTGGATTCCCCCACCCATGCCTGGGTGAAGGGTTTCCCAAAATACTCGTACACGCCCTTTTTGCCTGCCTCCTCCATGTTCACCTGCTGAATACAGGTGTCTTCCCCGGTGTTTATGGCGTAGGTGATGGCGGCCGCATAATGCCCGAGGGCGGAGTAGATTCCCGCAACGGTTTTATTGTCGATGTTGGCGGGTTTGACGGGTTTAGGCGTGTTCTTGGCGCGGTGCTCTCGGGTGGCGGGTTCGTAGGTTCCCGCGGAGGTGTCGTAGCTGTCGAACTTGATCTCGCCCGAGTAGTCTCCCCTCATGTCTGTGAGCTGGGCTGAGGAGGTGCAGGCCCCTAACGCGGTGGCACCTGTTGCGGCGATCCCCGTGAGCACGGCGCGGCGGGTCACAGCGGAAGTTCGGTTTAATGCGGAAGTCATAGGGTCATCGTTCCTTTTTGCGGTCGATGGTCGGTTCTTCATTCATCATATCGACCGCCGGGGAACATCTAAAGACCCCACCGCCTTCACTGTGGTGCAGGTAACCAGTGTTATAGCTTGTGAATCATCTGTAACACTCATGAGCTGTTCTACTGTGCGCGAGGCACAGGAGAAATAGGGCACCGGGTTCTGCGGGGGGCGAGCGCGGCAGCCGCCTTGTGCTGGCACCCTAGACGCGGGAGGTTCCCCCTGCACCGGGCGATGAGGAGCTGCGGTTGGTGGGCAGGGTATCAAAGACCCACCGCTCGTCCTTGTACCGGGCAACAATATCCATGGGGAACTCTTTTGACCGTTCTGATTCTGGGACTTCTTCCACTGAACGATTCTTCACCCGGAAGGGGCCGATTTTAAGAGTGAGCAGAGCTGGCCACGTGTAGGTATCGCCGTCTTGCCGGGGTGTAGCCTCTTTAAGACTAATGATGAGTGTGGGGTCAGCAACCCAGGTGGAGTCACTCACATGGCCTATAGCCCTTGTCAGAGAGGCTTTATCTTCGCTGTTTAATGCGCTTTTTCCAACACATTCCGCGTCGCCGCTGTTGAACCCGTAGATGTAGGCGGCAGCCAAGTAGGCAATATTGGCGTGGAGTCCGGCCACACTGTTCTTATTCGCTTCTTCGGGAAGGATAGGTTTGGGGACGTTTTTGGCGCGGTGTTCCCGGGTGGCGGGTTCGTAGGTTCCCGCGGAGGTGTCGTAGTTCTCGATTTTCGCTTCGCCGCTAAAGTCGGTGCGTTCAGAGTTTGAGGGGCTGGCTGCCCCTTCCTCTATTATTTGTGTGGTGGCAGGCACCAGTGTGGAGGCGCATCCTGTGAACGCGGTAGCGGCTGCAATACCCACGGTCATGAGTGCGGTGCGGCGGGTATAGGCGGAAGTTGTCATAGCGTGTCATCCTCAACGATTGGTGATTGCCATATTAGTTTATCTGCATGGAGGTATCTAGTTTAACGGCTTAACCACGGTGTTGCTTGTTATTTTGGCAAGTATTTCATCTCTGGCGGCTGGCGCCTGGGCCTGAAAGCTGATCGTCCTGGGCTCATCTGAGAGGACCGAAAACGGGTGGAGGTTTAGTCACCGGTGTACTGCCCGTCGGCGCGCAGCGCATGCCCAAACGTTACCCCTGAATATTGTGTTAAAGCAGCGCTAAAACGCTTCGCGCCGCGCTGTCCGGGCCGCTTTTGCGCGACTATTCAGGTTCTTTCCGTACAATAGAATACGTTGCCTCCGTACAGGTGCGCGGCACCCGAATAACCGTGCACAGTACGTATTGGCGGCTTCACCGTGACTATTAGTGCGCTACAGAAAGGGTGTCCAGTGTCTGACGTTCCCGCCTCCGAACCACAGTTCGGTGCACCCCCAACCGTTACCCAGGCCCCTGCCAGACTGGGCACCCAAGGCACCCTGGATTTGGTGAAAAAAGAGACCCGCGCACCCGAGGCAGCCACGGTGAATAACGGCGCTGATGAGCTGGCAATAGCGCTGAATAACACCGACCTGAAATCCCCCACGTTGCTTGACACCCTTGAGAACACGATCTCGGTGTACGGTGCCGACACGTTCAACGGTATTGACGTAATCACCCAGCGGCTGCTGAACATGCAGGAGCTTGAGCTCGCCCCCGAGTCGCCGCAGACGAAAGCCTCGAAAAACTTGGCTGAACTACGCGCGCAGATCAACTCCCTGGATTACAGCGCAATTGACGGCACCCCCGGCAAGCGTGGCCTGGCAAAACGCCTGCTGGGGCGCGGCAAAAACAAGATGGAGGCGTTCTTCTACCAGTACGCCACCGTCAACCGCAATATTGAGGGCATCAGCAAAAAACTTAAAAAGTCCACGGACGCCCTGGTGATGCAGCAGGCGGAACTGGTGAAGCTGCGTGAACGCCTGCAGGAAGGCATGCGGGATTTGAACGAGAAGGTTGCGGTGCTTCAGCAGTTCGCCGATATGGTGCGTGCCGCCGCCGAAGAGACCCGCCTTGAAGGGGACGAAGAGACCGCGCGCATTTACACCGAGAAGGTGCTGTACGTGACCGAGCAGCGCATCAGCGACCTGCTCACGAAGCTTGAAATTGCCGGCCAGGCGTACCTGACCAGTGACGTTGTCTCCAGCAACGGTAAAGAGCTGATTCGCGGTATCCGCCGCGCCGAAGACACCACCCTGTGGGCGTACAAGATGACCGCCTACATTGCCCGCTCTTTGGGCATGCAGGAGGCGGTGCTGCAGCAGCTTGGCGCCCTGAAACAAACCACGGAGAACGCGATCACACGCAACGCCGAGATGCTGTCCTCGCAGGCTACGCGTATCCAGCAGATGGCGTCCCAGCCCGCAATCGACCCGCAGGTGCTGGAGCAGGCGCACGGCAAGGTGCTGGCCGCTCTTGATGAGATTTCCTCCTTCAGGCAGGGGGCGGTGGATGCGTTCGCCCAGTCAAACCAGATGCTGCGGGAGCTCACCGCCGACTCGATGCGCCGCGTCGAACGCGCCAACGCCGAAGAGAACACGGTCACCGGCGGCGGTTCTGCCCGCGCCATCACGGGGAACTAACACCAATGAGCTTCCTTAAATGGTTTCTTGGGGTTCAGGATACACAGCCCGCACCCCAGCCCGGGCAGCAGCCAGCCCCACCCGGGGCGGGGGTGGGCGAACATACCGCCCAGACCGGTAACGCACAGGCGTACCCGCAGGTACACGAGCCCACACCCGCCGAGGTGATCGCGGAGGCCAGCATACGCCTGGGGCAGTTCGCTGACACGGTACCGCCTCGGGCGCTCTTTCCGGCGTTTGAGATGGTCGAGACCTACCGGAAGATCACGGATGAGGCGGGGTCTAACACGCACCGGGCACTGCCGGAAACAACCTCATACACCCTGCAGACGGCGCTAAGCACCTACCTGCCGAACCTTTTCACCGCCTATACGCGCACCCACTCCCCCACCGAGACGCAAACCACCGAGCTGGTGCAGGCGCTCACGGAGGCGAACCGCGAGTTCTCCACCGCCCTGAACCTGGTGCGGGCCGGGCACAGCATGGACCTTGAGACGCACACCCTGTTTATGCGTAAGCGCATGGTGGCATGATGGGGGCGGTAACGTGATGGAACTGAGCATCGGGCAGAACGTGAACCTGACCCAGGCCGCCCCCGAGGTGCACAATATCCTGGTGGGGCTGCGGTGGCGCACCGACGAACCGCTGCTACGTGAATGCCTGGAAGCCGGGGTGCTGCTCACAACGGGCGGGCGCCTGGTGAACCGCCGCGACTTCGTGTTCGCACACCAGGTGCTTGACAGCTCCGCCAGTGTGCACCGCCGCGAGCTCATGGGCGACGACAAGGCACAGTTCGGCATACATTTACCGGAGGTTCCGGCGGATGTGGACTCGCTGGAGGTGGTGCTTTTCATTAACGGGGAAAGCTCAATACGGCTTAACCGTGCCAGCGGCATACGGGCCCGCGTCATTAACCCGGCCACGGGAGCCACCATGTTCCGTGCACCACTGGCGCAGGTGGGCCGCAGCGCGGCGGTGCGCCTCATGCAGGTGTACCGGCACCGTGGGGACTGGAAGGTGCGTGCGGTGTGTGACGAATGGGCAGATGTTCCGGCGATGCTGCGGGGGTTCGGGTTGTGAGCCGCTACAGCTTCTTAACGGCGTACCTGGCCGACCCGGTGCCGCAGCATACTCGTGACCACGGCGGCAGCGCCCCTGCCACCACGGGCAGCGCGGCGGCCCACGCACCCCAGCGAACAGCCTCGGCCGCCACCCAAAACACCCGGTACAGTTCCCCCACACCGGCGGCACAGCCCGGTGGCGGCGGGCGTCGCGTGCAGGCCCCCTCAGTCGTCAAACCTGGCGGGGCGAATAGCGCAGGGCAGCAGGTGGCCCCGCCAGATATGCGTAAACCCGCGCGCCGCACCGCCACCTACACCCCCGCAGAGCCCAACAGCCGAATATCGGGGGCACCCTCCGGGGCCGAAACCACCGAAACATCCACACCCGTAACCGCCAGCCCTATACCAGACCCCGAACCGCGCTGGTGGGGGTCCGCCCCGAATATCACCGAAGCGGCGCAGGAAGAACGGGCCTTCATACTTGATGCGGTACAGTCCGGAATCGGCGGGGTGAGCATCACCGGCACGAACCTGCACGCAACCCTGCTCACCTGGGACGGCGCCACCATCAACTACCCCGAGCCTTCACGGCCCGAACCCATTGATACGGTCACCAGGATCACTCTCAACACCGACTGCACGGTGCTGAGCATACCGCCGCGGGCGCTCGCGCAGCTGCGTTCGCTGGTTGTGGGCGGAGAAAATCTTATACTGGCCAACACCAGCCTGGGATTCACCCGAACCCTAGGCAGGGGCGCGCTAGTATTAAGCGAGAGTGGGTACGCTACGCTCGCAATAGCCATTATTGGCTAGAAATAACCACCATAAATAGACAAGAGATAAGGAAAGGCACATGGCTGCTATTAAGCTCACCAAAGGCAACCCCATTAACCTCACCAAGGAGGCCCCCGGCCTGAAGAACCTCACCATCGGCCTCGGCTGGGACCTGTCAATTGCCGGGGAAACGTACGACCTGGACGCCTCGGTCATGCTCACCGATGAGAACGACAAGATCATTTTCGATGACGCCTCCCTGATCTTCTTCAATAACCCCACCAGCGCGGACGGGGCGATCGTGCACACCGGTGATAACCGCACGGGTGATGCCGAAGGCGACGATGAGACGATTATCGTGAACCTTGAGAAGGTGGACCCGCAGGTTCAGCGTGTGCACATCCTCGCCTCTATTTACGAGGGTGAGAAGACCGGCAAGAACTTCGGTGTGGTGCGCAACGCCTATGTGCGCCTGATTAATGACGACACCAACGAAGAGATCGCCCGCTACGACCTGTCCGAAGATTGCTCGGCGGCACCGGCGGTGCTGTTCGCTGTGGTGTACCGCCATAATGGCGAGTGGCGTTTCAAGGCTGTGGAAGACCCCTTCACCGGTGGCCTGCCGCACCTGCTCACCTCCTACGGTTTTACCGTCTAGAACCCTCTAGACAGCACACACACGCTCTATAAGGAGAGCTTTTAATCAATGGCATTGTTGAAATTCTTCAAATATGACCTGCTCATCACCCTCGCGGCGCTCATTGTGGCGATGTTCTACGGCGGTGTTTCGGGCATGGTTTCCGCCGCGATCCTGATCGTGCTTGAGATCGTGTTCTCGTTCGATAACGCGGGCGTGAACGCAAAATACCTGAACAAGATGTCGCACGCCTGGCGCCGTATCTTCCTGACCGTAGGCGTGCTCGTGGCGGTATTCGGGATGCGTCTGGTGTTCCCGTTCCTGATCGTATGCCTGGCCGGTAACGTGGGACCGGTCGAAGCGTGGAACCTGGCCATGGAGCGCGGCGACCCGCACACCCCCGGCACTTACGGCTACATTCTGGAATCGGCGCATCACACGATCGCCTCTTTCGGCGGCATGTTCCTGCTGATGCTGTTCCTCTCATTCCTGTTCGAGGCAGGTAAGGATGTGCACTGGCTGGCGGTCATTGAGAGGCCGCTGGCTAAGGCGGGGCATTTCGACTCAATGCCGGTGCTGGTTTCGGGTGCGATCCTGTTGGCGGCCGCGCAATTGTTCGGGGCCGAGCACCATGAACAGTACACGATCCTGCTCGCCGGGCTGCTGGGTATGCTCACGTTCCTGGCGACGAACGGTCTGGCGACGTTCATGGAAGACCGCAATGAGGCTCAGGAAGAGTCCCTGTCGGAGGTCGCTATGCTCACGGGTAAGGCCGCGTTCTCCATGTTCATCTTCCTGGAGGTACTGGATGCGTCATTCAGCTTCGACGGGGTGCTGGGCGCGTTCGCGGTAACTTCCGACCCGATTATTATTGCGATCGGCCTGGGTGTGGGCGCCCTGTTTGTTCGTTCAATGACGATCTACCTGGTCGAGAAAGGCACCCTGCAGGAGCTGCGCTACCTGGATCACGGCGCGCACTGGGCGATCGGTGTTCTGGCGCTCATGCTAATAGCGACCCTGAAGTGGGATATCCCGGATTATGTGATCGGTTTATCCGGCATCGTGTTCATTGCGGGTTCGGTCATCTCATCCCGCCGCGCTAACCGCGCCGAAGCCGCTGAGAATGATGGGGACGCCAAAGAACCCGTAACCTCGGGAAGCTCAACCGATGAGGCCGCCCTGTGAGCGTGTCCGTAACCGCTGCCGGGTGGCCGCCCCACTGGGGTGGGCGCTGTCACCTGGCGCGGCATGACAACTAACGTACAACGATGTAGAAGGGTAGAGAAACTATGGCCATTAACCTTTCAAAAGGCCAAAAGATTAACCTGTCAAAAGATAGCGGCCTCACCCAGGTACGCCTGGGGCTGGGCTGGGACCCGATCAAGGTGAAGGGCTTCTTTGGGCGCACCAAGGAGAAGGCCGTGGACTTGGACGCTTCGGTGCTGGCCTATGATGCCTCGGGGCAAATGATTGAGGCCGTGTTTTACGGGTCGTTGCGTGCCGCAAACGGCTCAATCATCCACCACGGCGATAACCTCACTGGTGCTGGTGATGGCGATGACGAGGTCATAGACATTAACCTGCCCGGGGTGGATGCCCGCGTCAATACCCTGGCGCTGGTGATCACCTCATATTCGGGTGATCAGTTCAGCAGTATTGAGAACGCGTTTGTGCGCGTCGAAAATGTGGAAAATCGGCAGGAGCTGGCCCGTTTTGAGATGACGCAGAAAGGCTCGCACACGGGTCTGATGGTCGCCTCCATTAGCCGGGACGGGAACGACTGGGTGTTTAAGGCCGTGGGTTCGCCGCTGCCGGGCGCCGCACGCACCCCACGGGACGTTATCGAGTCGGCCCGCGCCTACCTGTAACCTGCCAGCTAACGCGAACCGCCGGAGCAGGTTCCGGCCCGTGATACAGGGGTGCCCCAGATGACTTAACCATCTGGGGCACCCCTGTTACTTCCTTGAGCCAGTCATGGTGCGTACCCCGACACTTCGGCGGCGCGGCACCAGCTAAGTGTCTTTGAGGCAGACGCAGGTAACCGCCTAGATTGAACTGCTGGGTGAGGCACTGGCTGATGCACCACCTGGCGACTGAGAGTTGAAGTCACTAATATGCCACGCACCATTCGAATATTTGGCAGTAAGCTCGTCCTTACCCGTATGCTTCCGTTCTGTCTCTTTGAGCTCGCGCACGTTTCCGAAAGCTACTATATATTCCCCAAGATCAAAGGTGTATGTAGCAGACCAATGGTAGGTGTCATCATGTTTAGTAGGCTGGGATTCTTCCAGAAAAAACGTAAAAGTGGGATTGCCAAACCATGCCTTCCCCTCTTTAAACGCCTTTAACATAGCCTTGGTAGAACTAGCCTTAGTCATATCCCGTTTTTCTTTGTCATTGAGGTCTGACTGCTCAAAATACTGGTCGTCCCCCGTAGCGAAAAGATACTGTAACGACGCTGCCATGAACGCAAGAGACGAGTAGAGGCCCGCCACTGAGTCCTCATGAATATTATCGGGTTTAACAGGTTTTGGTATGTTCTTCGCTGGCTGGGTGCGGGTAGCTGGCGAGTAGGTTCCCGCAGAGGTATCGTAGCTTTCGAGCTTCACCTCACCCCTATAGTCTTTCTCGGGCTCTTTTGTCTGATCATCATCAGAAATATCTGAGGTAGGAGAGTTTATATTTAAACCGCTGCAGGCGGTTAAAAACGTAAGGGAGCCAGCGCCTAAAAAACCAAAGGCAGCACGGCGGTTCACTATGAATGTCATGTTAGGTTTCCTTTCAGCTGGGAATAACCAGCCTCAGCATCATACTGAGCTTTCACCACGGTGAGCGGGGGTTTTCCAGCCCAAATCTGCGCTGCAGCTTTTTGCGCAGGCAAGAATTTTCCGCATACCCAAGGTGCAGGGGCGACTTACGGCTTCACCGTTGAAGAGAGCGCCTGAATACCGGCAAGCTCCCACACGCCACCCGTATACTCACCACGCATAACAACTTTGCTACTAGTTTTCCGTTCATTAGCAGGCATATCGCGCACTTGACCGGCAGCCACTAAGTAGGTACCTACTGCGACTGTAATGGTTGCTGGCCATAGATAGTATTTACCCGATTTATTGGACGAGGATGTTTCTAGGGTGATGACATACTTGGGATCTTCAAACCAGACTTCACCTGTTTGCAGAACCGAGTACTGTTCAACCATTATGTCGTAGTTTTTCTTCTCCTCTGGGTGAAGTTTGACCTGCTCAGTGTATTGGGAATCCCCAGTGGTCATGAGGTACTGCATTGAGGCTGCCATGAATGCCAAGGATGAGTAGAACCCTTCCTCAGAGTTCTCGTTCATGTTCTTTGGTTTGATGGGCTTAGGCACGTTCTTCGCTGGCTGGGTGCGGGTAGCTGGCGAGTAGGTTCCCGCAGAGGTATCGTAGCTTTCGAGCTTCACTTCCCCTTTATGGTCTACCGACGACGAGCTGGACGGTGAATTAGAGGCAGCAGAAGACGACGAACTTGCCGGACCAGCAGAAGCACTGGACGATGCGCTGCTGCTCTCAGCTTCTTGATGCTTAACAACGGTTCTTATAGGGGCGCAGGCAGACAACAATGCCGCAGCAGATCCAGCACCCGCAACGCTCAGAGCGGCACGGCGGTTAAATACGGAAGTCACAATATTATCGATCTTGTTTGTCTAGATTCAGAATGTTTGACTTCTTTATTATAGCTAAAATTCGTTTTTATGACCTTAAATTTCATTTTACGAGTCATCTGAAAGATCATAGGTCATAATGGTAACTTCCCACACGCCACCAGTGTATTTCCCTTTCATATACCCCTTTTGAGGTTTTTCAGCCCCTGTAGAAGGCACAGGAACCGTCTGGCCTTGTGCGTTATGGACATTTTTACCGTAATCAAAAACAACCGTAGAGGGCCATGTGTAACTAGAGCCTGACTTGGTGGGCTGGTCAGTTGTTAATGTAATAACAATCTTGGGGTTTTCAAACCATGCGACACCGCCTGCGATATATTGTGCCATCTCATCGTAGTCACTCAGGTCCTCTTCCTCATCAGTCTTTACCTGGTCCAGGTATTGCCGGTCGCCTGTTGTCACAAAATACTGGAATGAAGCGGCATAGAAGGCAATTGTTGAGTATAGACCAGCCACCGAGTTTTCGTTCATATTCGCTGGCTTAATGGGTTTAGGCACATTCCGTGGGGGATGCTCGCTGGTGCCGGGCTCATAGGTGCCTGCGGAGGTGTCGTATTTCTCTAGTTTTGCCTCACCTTTATAGTTCTTTGCAGACTCCGAAGATGCTGGTGAAGACGATGACGTAGAGGCCGCAGGGCTCACGGACTCCTCAGACGGCTCCGGAGAATATGAATCAGGGGTACTGATACTGCTGCTACTGCTGCTATCGCCGCTACTTTTCTTAACGCTTCTCTGCGGAGCGCAGGCCGCTAAGAACGCAGCAGACCCTGCACTCAGAAGACCCAGGGCGGCACGGCGGTTCAATACGGAAGTCATGGCAGGGGTCGCATCCTTTCCACATGAGGTGATTGCGCACTCTTATCATACAGCGACAGCTCACCTGCTGAATGCCTGATGAGCTGAAGTTAACGGTCTCGCATTTACCCCCGAACAAGACATACGAAGCTTCCTAGCCCCAGGCATATGTATCTTGTTCTACCGAACTAGCCTGTCAACTAGATTGTAGCGCACCAAGAGTGTCAATCTGCCACACACCATCTACGTATTCACCGCGGAACACAGCGTTCATACTGTTCTTCTGTTCGCTGGCGCTAAGGGCTTTTGATTTCCCATTGACAGCATATGCATGCGTACCGAAAGATACTTTCACCTCAGCCGGCCATAGATAATATTGATTTGCTTTACTGGGCTCCGAATTCTTCAGGTCAAATACTACTTTAGGGTTTGAATACCAGATAACCCCACCTGCTATATAGCTGATTAATTCGTTGAATTTTTCCCCAAAACTTTCTTTTTCTTTCTGCCCTAACTTGACCTGATCCATGTACATTGTATTCCCAGAACGTAGGGCATACTCTAGCGCCGCCGCATAGAACGCGAGGTTTGAGTAGAACCCAGCCTCCGATTTTTCATTCATATTGTCAGGTTTAATGGGTTTTGGCATATTCCGGGGCGGGTGTTCACTGGTACCAGGCTCGTAGGTACCCGCCGAAGTATCATATTTTTCAAGCCTCGCTTCACCACTGTAGTCTTTTTTCTGTGCAGTAGGCGAAGCCGATACCGTGCCAGCAGGACTTTCGGAAGCTGATTCGCTAGGGTTCCCTGCACCTTTCTTGACACTTCTTAGCGGGGCGCAGGCCGCTAAAAATGCAGCAGACCCTGCACTCAGAAGACCCAGGGCGGCACGGCGGTTCAATACGGAAGTCATGGCAGGGGTCGCATCCTTTCCACATAAGGTGATCGCGCACTCTTATCATACAGCGGCGGAGCAGAAGTAGCGGTTCGAAGGTGCGTGCGTCCTTAACAATAGAATGCAGGCCACATCCACGAGAGGGATAAAGGCGCCTAGGCGCGTACCGCCATGACATACGGCGGACTCATGAGGCAGGAAGCTCTTACAGGTATCACCCGTGGACATGATTACTCATGACAGTTATGCACTCCTCATATGAGTCTTCCCGTACTGATACACCACTATTTATCCTCGTTATCTTGTGCCTTAAAAACCTGGCTTGGCATATGCTCTACACTTTCAAGATGAATCTCGCTCTCAACGGCATCAACACGCCAGTCACCGTCCTCCCACACCATCGGCACGGAGAACTTAGCAATATGATTCTGCCCATCAGATTTCCACAGAAAAACAGCGTCAACCACAGCCCGCTCTGGCGAGTAAGACTTTATATCATAACCGGCAATACGAGCATCAGCAGAGTCAGCCGGATGGCTCTCAGGAGCTTCAGACTTATATTCAGCAGCAACACGCTTTGAGAGTAAACCCCTACGCTCTGCCTCAGTTGCATTAATATCACTTTCAGCAGCCATGTACGTGATAGCTGCCATAGCAGCACCAGTTGGGTTATGAGCAAAGCAATATCCCACAACACCAGGCGTATAGGTAGGACCATACGTTGCAGAGACCGGATATTTAATACCATCATAGGTTTTCTTAAACCGGTAATCTGATGGCGCTTCTACACTGAATTCTTTCTCAGAAGCAACCGGCACATCACACTTATGATCGCCACGGCCTGTAGGTGGTGTGCTTGTTTGCTGTCCGCCACCCGACGGCGCAGAACTAGATGATGCCGCCGCTGCACCCTCAGCCGAGTTTTTAGTCTCCCCTTTATTTCCCATTAGATTCCACACCAGCAAAACAGCCAGTATTAGGATCACGCCGAGCATGACAATAAAAAGAAAATTACGCCCCCGGTTTTTAGACATATCAGACATTAAGCACCTCCAAAAAAATATTAATAAATATAGTTAATGAATATTGCAACCACTGTCGTAGCGAATAGCTAACCACCATATACTACACAAATCCACACCATAGGACCGGCTGCTACCTTCATCCAGTCCATTGTGTCTTTTTCAAGACTAATAACAGGGCCAGCATGAATCCATGACGAAATAAATGTCTGAAAAAAGTTAACGGCTCCGGCCCACAGGGAGATCGGAAAATCATTACTCAGGCCTTCAAGCTCAGTTTTAACAGCAGTGCCACCAGGATCTTCAACAGCCCCTCGCACCTTTTCAGAGGCAGCAGCCACATTCTCATGACATTCCGCTTTATCATCAATCGCAGGGTTCATATCACAACTGAAATCCCCAATATTTTGGTTGTACCCGCAGCGAAATCAGCCACGTAATTATTCATTAGCTTTTGCCTCCGTTGGCCTTAAATACCTGCCCCGGCACACGAGTCACCAACACCGGCTCCACCGTGTCTGGATTCACGTCCACCTTCCAGTCATCGTTCTCCCACACCAACGGCAGAGTAAATTTCACCGCAGTCTGCTTACTTTCACCCTCACGAGTCACCAGTACAACAACCCCGATCTTTGCCCGCTCCGGTGAATACTGCTCAACCTCATACCCAGCTATACGGGTATCACGAACAGGCTTAGCCACAGACATATCAAGGTTCTCCCGAACAGAAGCAGAAAACAGATCCTTTAACTCCTCCCCAGACGCGCGAGAATCCCCCGACACAGCCGTAACCTGCGCCGCAGCCATCGCGGCCCCCGCCGGATTATGCGCAAAACAATACCCAACCACAGCCGGGGTATACGTCGGCCCCGCCGACGCACTCACCGGGTACACAATCCCCACTGCTGACGTCTTAAACTGATAATCCGATGGTGCCTCACCACTAAAAGCCTTATCAGGAGCCACCGGCACATCACACTTATGATCGCCACGGCCTGTAGGTGGTGTGCTTGTTTGCTGTCCGCCACCCGACGGCGCAGAACTAGATGATGCCGCCGCTGCACCCTCAGCCGAGTTTTTAGTCTCCCCTTTATTTCCCATTAGATTCCACACCAGCAAAACAGCCAGTATTAGGATCACGCCGAGCATGACAATAAAAAGAAAATTACGCCCCCGGTTTTTAGACATATCAGACATTAAGCACCTCCAAAAAAATATTAATAAATATAGTTAATGAATATTGCAACCACTGTCGTAGCGAATAGCTAACCACCATATACTACACAAATCCACACCATAGGACCGGCTGCTACCTTCATCCAGTCCATTGTGTCTTTTTCAAGACTAATAACAGGGCCAGCATGAATCCATGACGAAATAAATGTCTGAAAAAGTTAACGGCTCCGATTCACAAGGAGATCAGAAAATCATTAATCGGGCCTTCAAGTGCTTTCCCTACAAGGTTTCCAACAGCTTTTTTGCCTTCTTCAACTCCGTTTTGGCCCAAATTAACAGCAGTATCTACAGCTTTATCAGCAAATTCCCTGGACCTCTTGATACATTCCTATTTTTGTTGTTCATCAAGAGCATACCTAAATTTGCAGTAATTATCATGGGTGCCTGCAGCAACATCTTTAGCAGTATCCTTAACTGTCATAGGATGCCTTTCCTATTTTAAATATTTGTGGAGGAGTCTCCATCGCAGGCTGCATCCGATAGTCACTCTCAGGAGTATCAGCTTTCCAATCCCCGTTCTCCCAAACGAAAGAAAAATCAACCTTGCTGAGAGAGTTTTCACCGTTATCAGAATTGAGAATATACACAGTAATCTTCGCTTTATCGGTAGAATAACTACTTACCGCGTAACCTATAAGCACCATTTTATATCCGCCACCATCCCCAGGAGCAAAGGGCTCCTCACCAGCAGCAAGACGCTGGGAAAGCAGTAAGCGACGTTCCTTTTCTGTTGTACGATTGTCATTCACAGCAGCGGTATAGTTAATAGCAGCCATCGCGGCACCTGAAGGGGAATGAGCGTAACACTGCCCCACGTATCCTGGACGATACAACGGACCCACAGAAGTACTCATAGGGTAACTAATCCCTGACGCAGTTTTATCCCATCGAAGATCCGAAGGAACCTCAGCGCTAAACGCCTTATCTGGGTCTACTTTCACATCACATTTCGCATGACCATCAGACTCTACCGATAGTGCCCCGGCGGAAGAACCCGTTGTTGGTAGAGGAGAAACATCTGGAAACTGAGGCCCTGCAGTGACTCCTCCTGATGCCGTACTCGAAGACGCTGATGATTCACTAGCAGATCCAGCAGAGTTTTTAGTCTCTCCCTTATTTCCCATTAGATTCCACACCAGCAAAATAGCCAGTATTAGGATCACGCCGAGCATGACAATAAAAAGAAAATTACGCTTCTGCCCCTCAAGCACACGAGACATTAAGCACCTCC
>ERZ773010.566-NODE-566-length-25602-cov-12.306455_pt1 | contig 25602 bp, 18 predicted proteins | sample MGYA00580842_ERZ773010 | MGnify/ENA primary metagenome ERZ773010 (study PRJEB29015, sample SAMEA2737982) | human oral metagenome | biome: human oral; feature: human-associated habitat; material: dental | place: China | collected 2107 ...
TTTTTTCCCTTTTTAATCATATCCCCTCAATTCCTCTCTTTTTTATTTATTATTAACCACATTATATTTATATTCTTACCAAAAGTCAAATACATTTATTCAATTTTTTTATTCTGGTTTTCAAAAGAATTTTTATATGATTTGCGATAATTTATGGGAGATATATTTTCTTTATTTTTGAATAGTTTTGAGAAATTTTGAGCATCTTCTATTCCGACAGACTGTGCAATAATATTGACTGGATAATCTGTCTGAGTCAGCAGTTCCTTTGCTTTTGCAATTCTTAAATTTGTCAAATAGTCTTTTGGAGCTATTTTCATTTTTTCCTTAAATATTCTGTGCAAATATGTTCTGTCAATGTAAAGAGCTTTTGCAATTTCACTTATGTGTACCGAAGTGTCAAAATTATTTCTCATAATTTGAAGAGCTTTTGCCAAAATTGTGTTTTTGCTGTCTTTTTTAGCATAAGTTAATGGAAAACATTCGCTCAAATAATAAAGGATTTCCAGAAGCCGTGCATTTAAAAGCAAATCGTTATCCTCTGAAATAACTGATATTTCAAATATTTCAACTATCTTGTCCCTTATAATATCCCCGCCTTTTTGTGCTGAAAAAATTGGCTTATTCTTATTAACAGAAGTCCGTCTCAAATATTCAGAAACCATATTCCCTCTAAATCCAATCCAGTAATAAGCCCATGGCTCGTATTCATCCGCTTCATACCAGATAATTTCCTCAGGCTCAATAAAGAAAAACTCTCCCGCCTTCAGATGAAAAGTCTTCCCTCTGGAATAAAAAGTCCCTTTTCCTGATTTTATATAATGCAACATATAGCCACTTCTAGTGGTTGGGCCATATTTGTGCAAAGGTTTTGTTTCTTCATATCCGACTGTGTATAAAAATAGATTTTCATTGTTGTTTGAATTATTAAAAAAATATCTTGCCATATTTTTGCACTCCTCTACAAATCAACTTATTTTGTCTACATTATACCATTGTCTAAAACTTGAATCAAGGTATAATTTAATCAGAAAAAAGATATACAGAATATTTTTAAACAAAAATAATTTTATAAAAAAGCCACATATTTATAAGGAGGAAATTTTTATGGAAAGAAAATTTGAAGATATTACAACAGCCATTGCTGAAAAAGTTGGAGGTAGTGAGAATATTCAGTCAGTTACTCACTGTGCAACAAGATTACGTCTGGTGTTAAATGATTTTGAGAAAGTTAAAATGGAAGAAATTGAAAATTTAAGGCTTGTAAAAGGGGCATTTGTCGCTGGAAATCAGCTACAGATAATATTTGGGGCTGGACTTGTAAATGATGTTTACAGGGAACTGGCAGACTCACTTGGATATTCTGTCAATCATCCATCAGCCAAAACAGCCGAAGAATCAGCAGTAAAACAGAATCCTTTTCAAAAATTTATAAAATCAATATCTGACGTTTTTATAGAAATAATGCCTTGTATCCTTGCAGCCGCATTATTAATGGGACTTACATCCCTTCTTACAACAAAAGGCCTTTTTGGCAACAAAACAATCGTTGAAATGATTCCGCAAATTGCAGGAATTAACAGAATGGTATCAATCGCTTCAACTGGAATATTTGCATTATTGCCAATGATTGTGGCATATTCGGCTACGAAAAGATTTGGAGGTCGAGCTTCACTTGGACTTGCAATAGGAGCTGTAATGATTCACCCTGATTTAGCAAATGCTTTTAGTGTAGCAGGAGGTTCAGCAAAGCCTGAAATAATTAATGTTTTTGGATTAAATATAGAATTAGTCGGTTTTCAAGGCGGAATAATTATAGCACTTATGATTGGTTACATTGTTGCTTCTCTTGACAAATTCTTTAATAAAGTATTGCCTGACTTAATAAAATTTGTACTTGCACCAATGCTTACAATTTTAATTTCATCAATTCTGTTATTTACAGTTATCGGGCCGTTTGGACGTGAACTTGGAAACGGATTAACTAACGGACTGCTTTGGATTGCTGAACATACTGGAGTTTTTGGATATATGCTTTTTGCAGGAGTACAGCAAGTAATTGTAATTACAGGACTACATCACACTTTTGGAGCAATAGAGGCACAGCTTCTTGCAAGCACAAACCATGATTTCTTAAACCCGCTAATGTCAGTAGCTTTAGTTGCACAAGGTGGAGCAGTGTTAGGATACATGTTTCTTCATCGTAATAACAACAAAACAAAGGAAATCTGCATATCAGCATTTACATCTGTTTTATTCGGTATTTCAGAGCCAGCATTATTTGGTGTCAACATTAAATACAAATACCCATTAATAGCAGGATGTATCGCAGGAGCAATCAGCGGAGCCTACGTTTATTTCAGCAAACTGACTGCAACAGGTTTTGGAACAACAGGAGTACCTGGTTTTACAATCGTCGAACCTGCAAACAACGGACACTTAAACTTTATAATTGCACATTTAATAGCAGTTCTGGCAGGTATTGGATTAACAATAATGATTGGAAAAGTTTACGAGAAAAAAATAAAAAATGCTTAGTTTCTAAAATTTAATTTATTTGATTTATTTAAACAAAGGGGAGATTGCAATATCTCCCTTATTTTACAAAATATTATAAAATTTAACGAAAGGAAAAAATAAAATGGATAAAAATACTAAAAAATATTATAATTTAAACGATATTCCAGAAAAAATAAAAAAAGAAGTTGATAAAATGGTTAAAAACAGCCCTTTCAGGCAAAAATTTCACATTGAAGCTCCAAGCGGTTATTTAAATGATCCGAACGGCTTTAGCTTTTTTAATGGCGAGTGCAATTTATTTTACCAATGGACTCCTTATATGTATTCATCTGAAAATGTCTGGTATCAAGGATGGTATCATTTAAAAGGGACTGATTTTCTAACTTGGGAAAAACTGGGAGCAGGAATTGAGGCAGATGAAAAATTTGCTACTCATGGTGCATATTCTGGAAGTGCTATTGCTGATGATGATAAATTAACAATATTTTACACAGGAAATACAAGAAATGAAGACTGGCAACGGATTCCTTATCAAGTTATTGCCACAATGGACAAAAACAATATAATTACAAAACGTGAAAATCCTGAAATCGCAGGCACTTTAGATGGATACACCGATCATTTTAGAGATCCTAAAATATGGAAAAATTTTGATGGGGAATATTACGCAATAATAGGAATACAAAGAAAAAATTTGACAGGAACAGCGGTAATTGCACATTCTAAAGACACATATAACTGGCAAATACTGGGAGAAATTGACACAAACCTAAAAAATTTTGGATATATGTGGGAATGTCCTGACTACTTTGAACTCGAAGATAACGGAGTGTTCGTTTTTTCACCACAAGGATTAGATCCGCAAGGGAACGATTATCACAATATTTATCAGACAGGATATTTAATAGGAGATAAAATTGATAAAAACAATCTAAAATTAAATGAAATAACTGATTTTCAGGAACTTGACAAAGGTTTTGACTTTTATGCTCCACAATCTACAAGCACACTCGATAACCGCAGAATCCTAATTGGCTGGATGGGACTTCCTGAAATGAAATATCCGACTGAAAAATACGGATATTGCGGATGCCTAACTTTGCCTAGGGAATTAACAATCAAAAATGGAAAATTATATCAAAATCCAGTAAAAGAAATTGACAAATATAGAAAAAATAAAATAATTTTAAATAAAGAGGAACTCAAAACTGGAATTTCAGCAGAAAACTCATACGAACTTCAAGCAAAATTTGAAAATATAAAAGAATCATTTACCATCGACTTATTTTCCAATGAAAAACACACTGAATACGCCAGAATAAAATATTCAGCCACGAAAAAAGAACTATGGCTAGACAGAGGAAATATGGACATCCCTGTAAACGAAAGCCATGGAACAAAAAGACTAATTGCAAACAATCTTGAAAATAATTTAACTCTTGACATTTTTGTTGACATAAGTTCTATCGAAATATTTGTAAATAACGGAGAAAAAGTCGCCTCTTCAAGAATTTTTACAACAAATGAAGAAAGATTTATTTTTGCTGATTTAAAAGAGAACGCAGGAAAAATAACTTATGTAGAACTTGATTTTTAATATTTCACTTTTATTCTAATTCTTTTATAAAATATCAAATTAACTAGGGCGTGTCTGAAAACTATCAAAATGATGAATTTTTAATAAATTTTTCCAAAATCAAAAATAATAAATACTGATTTTATCGTGATTTGTATAATTTATAAAATCAAAAAAACATTAAATATAACATAGATTTTGAGTTTTCAGACACAGTCTAATCAAAATATAAAAATAAGAGAAGTTAAAAAATATATTTTGATGTTTTTTATTTATACAAATTCTCAACATATTCACTTCTTCTTCCATTTTCATCATAAACAAAAATTGGCATTTCAATAGAAAATCCTTTCTTTGCATCTTTTATTGCTTCTAAAAGGCAAATTTTTGAGTTTTCATTCCATTTTGTATAGCAGTTTTTCATTCGTTTTGGCTCTAAATTATATTTTTGTAAAAGTGATAGAACTTCTACTAGACGTTCGCTTCGGAATACAATTGAGAAACTTCCCATATTTTTTAATAAGTAAGAAGAAATTTTTATTATTTCTTCAAGTGTTAAATTAATATTATGTCTTGCGTTTGCCAGTTGTTCCAAATTGTTTGTCTGGGAAATGTCGCCGGTAAATTCAAAATATGGGGGATTTGTAACGATGGTGTCAAATTCGTCACGGTTAAAAATATCTTTATAATTTTTTATATCTTCGTTTATTATTTTAACCTGATTTTCAAATTTATTGCCATTAATATTTCTTATGGCAATTTCTGCCATTGTTTCTTGTAATTCTATGCCTGTAATTTGAGCTTTTGACCGCTGTGCCAGAAGTAATGCGATAATTCCACAGCCAGTCCCAATATCAAGGATTTTTTTAGTTTTTCGATTAATTTTTACAAAGTCTGCAAGCAAGACAGAATCAAGTGTAAAGTTTTGAAAGTCATTTCGTTGAATAACTTTCATATTTTTTATTGGAGTAACTGTTTCTTCTCCGTTTTTTTTCATAAAATGTAACTCCTTTTTCTTTTTATACTAATACTATTCCCCATTTAAATAGGGAATATTTAATAAATTTTGTAAAATATCTTAATACTGTAATTTATTATAAAAATAAATGCGGAAAATAATTCCCGCAATTAAAATTTGTAAATTCATAAATATTTATTATAATTCTCCAGCGTAGTTATGATGAACTTTTTGAACATCATCGTCATTTTCCAGAGTGTCAATTAATTTTTTAAGTTTTTGCAAATCCTCTTCGCCAAGAGTATCAACTTCGATAGATGGCAAATATTGAATATCTGCTTCCAGCAATGTGTATCCTGCATTTCTTAAAGCATCTGCTACTGCATCAAAGTTAGATGGTTCAGTTGTGATATAAAAACTGTCTTCCAAAGTTTCCATATCTTCCATTCCAGCCTCAAGTGCCACTTCCATCAATGCTTCCTCATCAATGTCGTCAGTTTTTTCAATGATAATTTCACCTTTTCTTCCGAACATATATGAAACTGATCCAGAAACTCCAAGGTTTCCACCATTTCTATCAAAAGCCATCTTTACAGATGAAGCTGTTCTATTTTTGTTATCTGTAAGAGCTTCTACAATGATTGCAACTCCTGCAGGTCCGTAACCTTCATAATTTAATGTTTCAAAGGCTGTTGAACCGTCAGTTCCTGCTCCTTTCTTGATTGCTCTATTAATGTTGTCATTAGGCATATTAATTGCCTTTGCTTTTTCGATTGCATGTTTGAGGGCAACATTAAATTCAGGATTTTCTCCGCCTCTTGCTGCTACTGTTATAAGTCTAACAAGTTTTGTGAATGATGCGGCTCTTTTTTTATCCTGTGCTTCCTTACGCCCAGCTATTGTACCATGTCTTCCCATTTTTTCCTCCTAAATTAATTATATGAAAAATTATATCATAAAAAAAAAGCTTGTTTGTATATTTCTAATTTTTATTTTTAAATTTTAATTGACATTTTTGAAAAAAGTGCTATGATAAAGATAGAGATAAAAAGTTTGTAAACCAAATTATTTTAATTTAGGAGGAATTTACGATGAAAGAAAGATTAGAAAGAATGAGAAATGGTAAAGGATTTATTGCCGCATTGGATCAAAGTGGTGGAAGTACTCCAAAAGCACTGAAATTGTATGGAATTGACGAAAGCGAGTATTCTAATGATACAGAAATGTTTGACTTAATTCATAAAATGAGAACAAGAATCATAAAAAGTCCTGCTTTTAGTGATAAAAAGATTGTAGGAGCTATTTTGTTTGAGCAAACTATGGACAGAAAAATTGATGACAAATATACAGCTGACTTTTTGTGGGAAGAAAAAGGAGTTTTGCCATTTTTAAAAGTTGATAAAGGGCTTGAAGAATTAGAAGATGGAGTTCAGATAATGAAACCTATGCCAGGATTGGATGAACTTTTGAAAAGAGCGAACGAAAGACATATTTTTGGAACAAAAATGCGTTCTGTTATAAAAAAGGCATCACAAACAGGAATTGCAAAAGTTGTAGATCAGCAATTTGAAATTGCAGATAAAATTATTGCAGCAGGACTTGTTCCAATAATTGAACCAGAAGTAGATATTCACAATGTTGATAAGGCGGAATGTGAAACAATTTTGAAAAATGAAATCAAAAAACATCTTGATAAATTGCCTGAAACTTCGAATGTTATGTTAAAAGTGACATTGCCAACAGTTGAAAACTTTTATGAAGATTTAACAGAACATCCAAGAGTTATTAGAGTTGTTGCATTATCAGGAGGTTATCCAAGAGAAAAAGCAAACGAAATTCTTGCTAAAAATAAAGGAGTTATCGCAAGTTTCTCAAGAGCATTAACTGAAGGATTGTCAGCACAGCAAAGTGATGATGAATTTGATAAAGATTTGGCAAAAGCTATTAAAGAAATTTACGAAGCTTCTGTAAAATAATTCTGTATAAAAATTAAAGATATGATAAAGCAACTATTATTTTATAAAGGATTAAAGCCTTTTACTACAAATAAAAGATATTAAACTATCAAATATAAAAACTAGCTCGTTTCAAAAGAATGAGCCAGTTTTTTAGTTAAAAGACAAAAATTTGATACAACAAAAATAATACCATATTTCATTTAAGCAACAGATTCCCCTATAAATTTTAAATTTATACTATTTAGCAAGAGGAAAAAACTTTCATTAATTTTTTGAATAACTTTTTATATTCCAATCAAAATTTCTCTCATTTTTTCAAATTCATCCCAATTCTTTTCGTTTATAAACTTTTTCCATTTTTCAAAATTATTTTCTTGCATATATTTTCTCAAGGTGGAAGCATTTATTTTTATATCATCTCTGGAAACTGGAATAAAATTCACAGAAGTTCTGATTTCTTCGCTAAACCAGCTTTGACATTTGGATTCTTTGCCATACACGATACAGTCAACTTTTCCTATTAATTTTTCCGCTTCGTTAAAAAGATAATCTCCCCATTCGGTAACATTTCCTGCACCTAAATCAGCTAGTGGAAAAATTATTAATTGATTCTTTTTTATTTCATTTTCATAAATTTTTTTTATCAGTTTTTTTCTTAATTCATAAGAAAAAGGATTTTCTTGAGTTCCATATTTATCGCTAGAACCTATAAATACCAAAACTTTGCTACATATTTCAAGAGCTTTATTTATAATGTATTCGTGCCCTTTGTGAAATGTTTGGAATCTTCCTAAAACTAAACCTGTTTTATATTTTTTCATTAAAATTCCTCCCATCTTTGCTATAAGTTTTTTTAATACTCGTGTTCTCTTTCGAGCCTAAATTTTACCGATGCTTTCAGATATTTTAAGTATTTTTCGTTATCACACATTACTTTGGTTTCTACATCACTTAATTTAGCGACAGGCCTTCCGTTTACATACTGAAGTTTGATTACGATATTTAGTGGATTTTCCTTGGTGTCATTAGTTATAAATGTTCCTATTCCAAAAGAAATTTTTGCTTTGTCTTTAAATTTCTGGTATAGTTTTTCAGCTTCGTCAAAATTTAGCGAATCGCTAAATAAAAGTGTTTTTGTTTTTGGGTCTATTCCGTATTTTTTGTAGTGATTTAATATTTTTTCAGCCCAGATATATGGATCTCCCGAATCGTGCCGCACTCCTGTGTAGTTGTTTACCATGCTTCTGTCAAAATCCCTTAAAAATAAATCGGTAGTTATCGTATCTGTAAGTGCTGTGCCGTTGTCTCCCTTGTATTCGTCGTACCAGTCTTTTAATGCGTAATGATTTGTATAAGATAATGGAATGGAGTCGATTCCTTGATACATTTGGACATATTCGTGAGCATAAGTTCCGATTGGTACTAGATTATATTTCATTGCCAAAAATACATTGGAAGTTCCAACCATATTTTGAATTTCGCTGGATAATTTTTTCACTGCTTCTTCTTGCCATTCTCTTGAAAGTCTTCTTCTGCAGCCAAATTCAGCAAATTTAAAATTATATTTTTTATTTTTAAAATCTAAAATTTTTTTCTCCAATTTTTCTTTTGCTGAAATAACCAATTCATCGTAGTCAAACTTCATTCTAAAATATACTTCATTAATAATTTCAAGCAAGTAAATTTCAAATTGCATAGCACTAAAAAGCGGACCGCTGACAATAACTTTAAGTTCACCATTTTGAAGTGCTGTAGTAACATAATCTTTAATTGGGTGCCATAATCTCAAAAATTCAACATAGTCTGATTTAATAAATCTTATCGAACTCAAATAATTTAATTCTTCATTCGTAAATCGCAAACTACATAAATGGTTAATCTGTTCATTTATTTCTTCTAGCATTTCTTGTGTAAATTCAATTTCTGGAGTTCGGCATTTAAAGTGATATTCTCCTACTAAATCTGTGTGCTTATGAAATATTACCTGATTCATGTTAAATTTGTAAAAATCTGTATCAAGTAAAGATGTTACAATAGGTTTTAGTTTCATTTTATTCATCTCCTTTTTTATACTTAGGCATAGGCAGTATTTTATGTAAATTAATTTTATGCAAATAATCTATTTTTTCTTTTACTTTTAAATCTGAAATAACTCCCGTTCTTATATATTTGTCCAAAACGTCATAACTAAATCCTAATTTTTCTTCATCAGATTTTCCGCTCATACCGTCTTCAGGCACTTTTTTTAAAAACATTTCAGGAAGTCCCAGTTCTGCTCCCAATTTTCGCACTTCAGTTTTTGTAAAATCGGAAATCGGTGAAAAATCTCCAGCGGCATCTCCAAATTTTGTAGAATATCCCACATAATCTTCGGACAAATTGCAAGTATTAGCTACCCTTCCTCCAATAACAGCAGAAATTCCGTACAGTACAGCCATTCGTATTCTGGCGGGCTGATTCGTTTTGTAAGCATCAAATTCATCAGGATCTACTCCTATTTGTGAAAAAATCAGCTCTTTCAAATCATTTACGGGTTTTTCAACATTTATTTCATAGTGCTTTATTTGTAAAAATTCCACTAATTTTTTTGAAAAATCAATGTCGTGCTGTGTTCCTTTTGGCATAAGAACTCCTATTACGTTTTCCTGTCCCAAGGCTGCCACACAAAGTGCCGCTACAACTGAGGAATCCGTTCCTCCTGAAATTCCTACGACAGCTTTACAGTTTTTTCCATTTTCTTCAAAATATTTTTTAATCCAGTCGATAATTTTATCTTTTTCTTTTTTCATAATTATCACCTCTTTTTGTATATATTATATCTAGACGTTTAAAGAATAACAAGTTTTATGAAAATTACAGCTATTGAATTTCATTTTTTACAGGAACTCCAATTCCATTTTCAAATATATCAATTTCATTTTCCAGTTCCTTTAAGTCGTTTCTGATAAAATGCTCATTATCTGTACCAAGCCTGAAAGTACGGACTAAAACACCATTTTTATGATTTATTTCAAACATATATTCTTCCACAACCATTTTTTTTCGATTATTAATTTCATCATTTTCAAAATCTATAACAAGTGTTACATTCAAATCGGACAACTCATTAATATCGAATTCTTTTTCGTTTACTAAATAATTTAAAATGCTTTGCTTTATTACAAATTCCAGCTCTTCTTCTATAATTTCACGCTCTTTTTCAATATTTTGCGTTAAATATAAAATGGCTTTATCTAAAAATATCATATTTTACGTTCCTTTCTCATTATTTTAAAGTAATATATTTTAATTATATAATAAAAAAACTTTAAAAACAAATTTTTTTGACTTGCCTTTAAAGTTTAAAAATTATTAGAATTTATGTGTATATCCCAATGTAAATACATTTATGCTTTTATCATATTTTACTTTTGATTTATCAATATAAATGCCTGGAAGTGATGTCTTTTCACGTTTTCCATTTGATGAATTATAGTTTACGTGGGCAATTCCAAATTTCCATTCTGAAGCATCTGTTGGTTTGTAAGTAATTCCTGTAGCATAAATTTGGGAATTTATTGCAAACTCGACGTCTGAGAATGATTCTTTTTTTGCACCTGTATTTGCATAGTTAAATCCAGCGTGCCAAGTGAACTTTTCATTAATTTTGTAATCTGCTCCAAAATTCACTTCATAACCGTCATCATACTTAAATCTGTCCATTTTTGCAGTTCTGTTAAAATAATGTGTGTACCCTCCTGAAAGAGTCCATTTGTTTATATCTTTTGAAACTCCTAGAGCCAAAACTCCTGGCAAATCACGTCTTGAGTGTACTCCGTCTGCATATTCAGGATAGAAAAATGAAATTCCAAGAGGCATTCCCCTGAATATCATCTTGTTGTTTTCCTGTGCCTTTGACTTAAATTTCAATTTTACAGGCGTTTCGTATTTTAATGCAAAGTTTAGCGTGTCAGTAGGCTTGTAATCTAAACCGATGATTCCACCAAACCCGTCCGCATCACGTCTTGAATTCATAGACAGATGATTTCTGTTAAGTCCGATTGCATTTCCTACAGCAGAATTGTAGCCATATTCAGCTTCTCCATCCAGTTTTCTGTGTGCATAGACATATTTTAAGCCACCTGCTATTGAAAAGTTATCGTTAATTTTATAAGCTCCGCCAAACATTAGTTGATAATAACGATTTTGCCCTGTAAAACGGTTTTTTACAACTTTTGCTCCAAGCCTTCCGCCTGTCAAATTGTTGAAAGTATCTCCAGCAAGCTCAATTCCAGCAACTCCATTATGGTAACGGAGAGTTGCTCCACCTGCGATGACGCTTAAATTTCCAAAAATTGAATAATTATCTTTTTTATGCAGAATATTGAAAGATGGTGCTCCTGCATATCTATGGGATTTCATTTTTTTCCCTTTTAAAGTCATTGACTCTTCGACCATGGAGTTTTGCATATTTAAATTTACATAATTTCCGTCATCTACAAATGCGGTTCCAGCTGGATTGTAAAAAACTCCTTCTACAGAAATTTTTCCAGCCTGAGACGGATTTTGAAAGTATGAAGCGGAGTTGTTTGACAAATAGTCGATACTTGCCCCGTTTGCAAAGACTGCAGTTAAAATTGATATAATTGCTATTTTTAGTTTCATAGTTAATCTCCTCGTTTTTTAAATTTGTATTTTTTACAAATAAAGTTTAAATCTTGTAATAAAATTAAAAGTTGTTAAATTTAAAATCATTTCATATTTTGATGTATAATAATATAACATGTGTTATACAAAAAGTCAATAAATTTATTTTGATTATAAAAATATTTTTTGAGATAATAATGTAGAATATATTAAAATTAATCTAAAAATTCTTTAAATATAAAATTATATAAAAACTTTAAAAAAAGTAAAAATTATTTTAACAATATACGGATAATCGTCTAAAATAAGGAAAAAATTTGATTTTTAGTGATATATATGCTATTATTTTGTATAAGATAATTAAAATAAAAAATAAGAGTTAAATTTATCAAATTTGGAAAGGGAGTTATGTGAAAAATAGTTTAAATTTAATCGTAATGTTGACTCATAATGATGAAACTGTGAATAATGCTCATGAAATTTTTGAAAAATGTAAAAATTCTGACGCGAAATTTTGGGGATTTAAAGAAAAATCTCTTCCAATAGAACAGATGAAAAATTTATACAAATATATGAAGGAATGTGGGAAAACTACATTTCTTGAAGTTGTGGAATATACAGAAAAGAAAGGTCTGGAAGGAGCAAAAATTGCTTTGGAATGTGGCTGTGATATTCTTATGGGAACTATGTTTTTTGATTCGATTAATGAATTTTGCAAGAAAAATAATCTAAGATATATGCCATTTGTGGGAAAAGTTACGGAGCGTCCATCTATTCTTGAAGGAGAAATTGATGAAATCATCAAAGAAGCTAATGAATATTTAAAAAAAGGCGTATATGGATTTGATTTACTAGGTTACAGATATACTGGAAATGCAGTTGAACTGAATGAAAGATTTGTTCTGGAAGTAAATGCTCCAGTGTGCATAGCTGGAAGCGTAAATGGATATGAAAGGCTTGATGAGCTGAAAAATATTAATCCGTGGTCATTTACGATTGGAAGCGCATTTTTTGAAAATAAGTTTGACGGAAGTTTTGAAGAGCAGATTAACAAGGTTTGTGAATATGTTAAACAATAAAAATTTTAATGGGAGAACTGAATGTTAAAAATATTTTATCCATATGAATATGTTGAAAGCGTTTTTTCTATTGATTATAAAAAATTGTATGAAAAGGGGTATAGAGGGCTTATATTCGACATTGACAATACATTAGTGCATCATGGGGAAGATTCCACAAGGGAAATCGACGAATTATTTAAAGAGGTGCAGAAAATAGGTTTTAAGACACTTGTATTATCAAATAATAGTGAAAAAAGAGTGCAAAAATTTCTTGAAAACATTGATTCACTTTACATACACGATGCCAAAAAGCCAAGTGTTCCAAATTATTTAAAATCGCTGGAAATGTTAAATTTGAAAAAGAAAGAAGCTGTGGTTATAGGCGATCAGGTTTTTACAGATGTTTTGGGAGCTAACAGAAGCGGTATAGCTAGTATTCTTGTAAAATATATGGATAAGGGCAATGAGATTAAAATTGGTAAAAGAAGGCAGCTGGAAAAAATAATTCTTGGATTTTATAAAAGAAGTAAAAAATATCAAAATAGAATTGGAAATATTGTAAAAGAGAAGGAGTAACTATTATGTCAAACGGAAATAGAAGAAGAAATTTTTGTGATATTCACCCATTTTTTTACACAATTTCTCTTCACAAGGAAATCGCAAAGCGAAACATAAAAGATTTTTTCTCAAAAGAAAAATTTGCAAAAACTAAAAAAGAAGAAAAATTACCAAATATCATTTCAACTCACAGTTCTAACATCATAAGAAAAGGAAAAGGAATCGACCCAATTCTTCAAGAAAACAAGGCAGTAAATCTGGAGCTGGCAAGCAGCAAAATTAACGGAATAATAATTCGTCCAGGTGAAACTTTCTCTTTCTGGAAAACAGTTGGAAAAGCAACAAGAAAAAAAGGCTATAAAGCAGGACGTATCATATCAAAAGGAAAAATCAAGCCTGGAATCGGTGGAGGGCTTTGTAATCTTGGAAATACGATAAATTGGCTAATTTTGCACAGTCCGTTGGAAATAGTGGAACTTCACACTCACTCTGACGCTCTGGATCCAAGTGCAGAAAAAAACAGAATTCCATTCAGCTCAGGAACATCAGTTTCATACAACTACATCGATTACCGATTCAAAAATAATTCCGACCAGAATATACAATTATTTGTATGGTGTGAAGATGGGAAATTAAAGGCGGAATTAAGAAGTGAAACAGAATTTCCTTGGAAATATGAATTAGTTGAAGAAAATCATCATTTTAGAAAAAAAGGCGATAAATACTACAGAAGCTCTAAAATTTATAGAAATGCCATTGAAAAAGCAACAGAAAATATCTTGAGTAAAGAACTTATCTGGGACAACAATTCGATGGTAATGTATGATTATGATTTGATTCCAAAAGAATTGATAAAAGAAGAAAAATAATTTTTAAGTTAAACAACGGCTGTTTTAAAGTAGAACAGTCTTTTTTTTAAAATTAAAAATAAAATTAGTAAATAATGTAATTTTATAAAAAATAAAACATAATATTGATTAATAAAAAATATTAGAAAAAAGTTAAAATATAATGATTTTTAGATTTTAATACAGTCTAAGGGAAAAAAACGTATAATAATAATAGATTTTTATGAAAAATTGTGGTAAAATAAAAAAGATATTTTCTTTATTCATTCGTTACATCGAATATTCATAATTTCAATTGTGATAATTCAAAAGACGAAAAAATAAAAGAAAATAGTAGAAATTAGGACAATGAAAATAATTATCCTTTTCAAAAAAAGCAGAAGAGGAGGTAAGAAACGTGAGATGAAATACATAAAGAAATCTTTAATCGTGTTTGTTTTTCTTCTAATGTCTCTATTTGCGTTAAAGTTTTATATTTCAACTAAAAACTTTAAAAGTGTTCTCACCTCAATTTTGAAAAGTAGTGGACTGAATGTTGAGTTTAATGGCGTCTGGCTTATTGGATTTAGTAAACTTCAGGTTAATAATTTAAAAGTTAAGGATATGAAAGGAAAAGTAGTCATTTACGGTAAAAAAACTACAGCTGGAATAAGTTTGCTTATGCCGACAAGACTTAACCGAATTGACGTCTATAACGGTGTTGTGAATCTGGAACGTAGAAAAAATAATGACTTCAATATTTTTCACGTAATAAAAAAAGATCCTAAAAAGCGGGAAACATTTGATCCGACAAGCAGAATAGGAAAACTTCATATTCACAATACAGTTCTAAATTATACAGACATAAGCTTTCCTAAAAAAATACAGAAAAAGCTTGTAAAAGTAAACGGAAATCTGGAAACAGCAAAATCTCGTGGATTTTCATTAGTAGCAAAAGGTTCTGGAAATAAAAATCAAGATGGAACAACGGAACAGATAAAAATTGAACTAAAACAGCTTGTAAAATCAAAACAGTCAATTTATTCGATGTTTGACACAATGAAAAATAGCGATAAACGGCGAAAGGAATTCCGTCTAAATTTCAGTTTTGGAAACATTGGCATAAGGGAAGAACTGGGACAATATGTACCGCTTGATATGATAAAAGTAAAAGGCGGAATATTGAACGGAGTGCTTAAATTAAGTGAAAATAAAGTCAAGAAAAAAATGAACGTTCTGGGAAATCTGAAAATAAAAAATGGGAAACTTAACTACGTTGATTTTGACGGCGATATCGAAAATGTTAATGCTGTAATTGACTTGAAAAAAGAAAAAATTACAGTAAAAGCTGATACTAAATTAAGTGAACAGCCAGTATCTTTGGCACTTGATTATCTTCCTGAAAAGAACAAGCTGAATTTAAAATTAAACGCTAATAATGTTCCTTTTGAAGAAATTGCCCGATATAAAGTGATAAAAGATACGAAATTTACTGCTACAGGCGGAATTACAGGAAATCTTGACGTAAATGTCGATATTAAAGGCAAAAAAGCTACACTTGACGGAAAATTCTCTTCAGATAACATAACTATCTCGAACTATAATTTCCAAAATGTAAAAACTGCAATGAAAATCGCAGATAATAAGGTAACTTTAGATAATACGACATTTGTATTTAATGAAGAAATTTCAGGATTTAGAATCAATCAGGATGTTAAAGTTGGAAAATTTGTGTACGATTTGAAAAATAAAAATGGAAGCGGAAACTATGTCCTAAAAAATTTAGGTTCAGATTTTAACATAAAAACATTCACTGGAAATGCAAAAATTTCATCCAAAAACATCATAACTGGAACACTAAACTCCAGACTTCTAAATGCAAGATACACTGTAAATCCGAAAAAACAAACAGTTGTAATAAATGCCAGAAGCAAGGGTTATATAAAAGTAAATTACGGTGGAAGCAGTTATGTAGTAAGTCCAGATATTGAAAATCTAGTTGTGAAATTTAATGAAACCAACGTTTTGCGTTCAGGAAGACTACGTTTAAAATTAAAGTACCTTTCAGTTCCATTTATTAAAACAATAAGAACAAACATCAAAATTCACAATGGAAACTACAAAATAATTGGAACAGCAGGAACAAAGGGTGGAACAATTGTAAACATTGCCGGAACGACAACTTCAGATATGAAACATTCTTACACGTTAAGTATTCCCAAAACTGTAGACATTGCACAGGAACTAAGAGCAAATGGCTATAATTTTAAGGGACTGAATAAAGCAAAATTACCAGCGACAGTGACAGCTAGAATTAGTGGAAAAGGCAGTCATTTCTCGGGAGCATATGAACTTTTCAGTCCCTATGGGGAATATATTGCAGAATACGAAAAGTTACGTGTAAATGGTAAAATTAACGATTTGAAAAATCTGGATATGACAATTAATACAAATATGGATGAACTTTGGTTTGGATATCAGCGTTTAAAGAATGTCAAAGGAAACTTGAATATAAAAGACAATGTTGTTAATATTTCAAAAATACAAAACGAAAATTTGACAGCTAGCGGGAAATTTGATATAAAAACTGGAAAAATGGATATAAATGCACAATTAAAGGATTATATGCTTTATAACACTTCCAGCCAGAAAATCAATTTAAACGTTGGAGTTTTAACTGCAAACTTGTCAGGAACTGTTGACAAGCTATCAGGAACAATCTCATTGCCGGCAGCTCCGACTACTATAAACTCAAATTATGTAGGTGACACAAATGCCTTTTTAAATATAAAAAATGGGGTTATAGATTTTCAGAACGTAACTTTACGTGAAAATAAGCTATCTGGAACTTATGATTTGAAAACGGGAATTTCTGATATAAAACTAACTTTAAAAGAGCCTGATATTCCAAAACTTCTAAATATGCCAGATTTAACATTTGGAACAAAATCAGATCTTAGTTTGAAAGGTGATTTGAACAATTTTAATTTGTCAGGTGAACTAACTTTAAACAATACAAGCTTAAAGACTTATAGAATCCCACAAATTGTAGCAAATCTTGAATATTCCAATGGAAATATCGACAAATTATTTAAATACGGAACATTCGACATAAAAAAATTAAAATTTTTTGGAGATAATAATGAGATACTATTTGAAACACAGACAAAATTTGATTTGGCTAACGTAAATATCGACTATAAGCTGGCAAATCAGAAATTTTCACTTGATTCGGTACAGGATTTGAAAGATAAGGGATACAGTGGAGACATTGATCTTAGTTTCATGTATCGTGGAAGTTTTGAAAAATTCATAACAGGACTTCAAATAAAGTCAGATGCGGTTAAACTTAGCGGTTTTCCTGTAAAAAATGTAGATATTGATCTTCAGGCTAATGAAAAAACCTTAAATATAGGACAGTTTTATTTGGAATATGAAGATAATCCACTCTTGGTAAATGGATATTTTCAATTTGCACCTATAAAATACGATGTTTCGATGCTTGCAAAAAATTTTAATTTAAATTTTTTAGGAGTTAATAAAGATATAGAACAGGCAAGCGGAATTGCAAATATAGATGCAATTTTCTCAAATGAATCTACAACAGGGCATATCCTGCTGGATAATTTCAATTATAAAACAAAGGATCAAATGACCCTTGTAGACAATGTAAATGCCAATATTGATTTAAAAAATAATAAACTTATCGTGAATAGACTAGATGGAGGATATAATGGCGGAACTTTTAAAGTGACAGGAAATTTGGATGTCCCTACAATTCCAGCAGATTTTATGAAGACAAAACGTTTGGAACTGGGAAAAATTGAATTGAATGCGGCACTTAATAAAGTTGGAATCCGTTATGGAAAAGGAATTGATCTGGCACTTTCAGGAGATGCGATATTTACAGAAAATAGATTATTCGGGGATTTGACCATTGACAGTGCAGAAATAAGAGAATTACCAAATTTTAATTCTCAAACTGAAACAACAACAACCTTATCTGATGAAGAACAGGCAAAAAAATCAAAGGATAAGACAATTGTAGAGGGAGTTGTTGAAGAGGTTATTGACAAGATATTAAAGCAATATAGTGTTAAACTGAATGTACGAACTGGAAATAATGTAAAACTGAATATTCCTAATATAAGTGTTGTAAAAAATATAAAGGGAAAAATAAAAGGAGATTCCGAAATCACTTATGATAATGGTCAAGTCGGAATAGATGGACAATATATGATTACAAGAGGTTCATTTTCAGTAAATGGAAATGATTTTAAAATAGACGGTGCAGAAATAAGATTTGTTCCAGTTATGAATGGAACAACAACTTCAATCACCAATCCCTTTGTAATATTCGATGCGAGTACAATAGTAAACGGAGATAGAATAGAAATAAATGTAAGTGGAAACGTAAATGATCCAAAAATAAGTTTTTCATCTTCTTCAGGAAAAACTCGTGAAGAAATCATATCAATGCTTGCATTTAATACTATTGTCGGAGATGGTGCAAGAAGAGATGACAATTCAGCTGATGGACTGGTAATTGCAGGTTCTCTAGTAAACAGTGCGTTAAATGAGTTGATTTTTTCATCAGTAACTGGTAAAATTAGAGATACATTGGGGTTGTCTAAAGTATCTGTTTCAACAAATGTAAATTCAGCCAGAGAAGGAGGATATAACGCATCTACAACGCTTACGCTTCAGGATAATCTATATAAAGATAAACTATTTTGGAATGCGGCTGTGAAATTTCCGTATCAAACTTCAAAATCAGAAGGAAAGGAACCTATAGGCTATAATGCCTGGCTTAGCTATAATGTTACAAATGGTTTAGATTTACGTCTTGGAGGAGAAAATATAAATAAGTCCAAAGTATACATGACTAATGGATCAAGAATAAATTATTATTTTGGAATTGATTTTTCGACAAGAGCGGACACATTTGGAGATATTTTAAGAAAAATATTTAAAAAGAGAAAACTCGATACATTAAAAAAATAGGAGGAAAAATGTCAAGACAAAAAGTGAAAAATAAAATTTATGCTTTAATTGTTGTGGTAACATTGTTTGTTTCTGTGAATAATTTATCACAGGCAGAAGAAAAAAGCAAAATAATTGGAACTAATGGAACTAATGAATTAGCAGATAATCAAAGCACCTCTAGTGAAGAGGAAAGTGAAGCGGCTGATACTGTTAGTGAAAAAAATGAAGCAAGTAGTGTAAACAGTGCAAATAGTTTAACTTTTGACAATGAAATAGAATCAGTTCAAGTTAAAGGAAAAAAAATTAAAATAAAAAAAGTAAAAACTAAAAATAATGCTAAAAACAAAAATAAAAACAAAGAAAAAGATTTACCACAAATTCCAGAACAAAAAATAGATTACAAAGTTGGTTCAATTAATCTTTCACAATCATCAGGTGAAGTACCATCTGAATTGTTAACATCACAAATTCCTGTAAAAACTGGAGACGATTATTCAAATAAAAGTTTAAGCGATATTTATCTGTCACTTAGAAGACTAGGATATGTAGCGGATGTAAATGTTTTCCCACAAGCTGAAGGAAATAATGTAAATATAGCGGTTGAAGTAAGTGAAGCTCAAAATGCAGGAGAAATTTTAAAAAGACAGCAATTACAGGAAGAACTGAAAAGAGAAACAAACTACACAGTAACAAGTGTAGATATTCAAGGTACCAAGCTACTTAATAAAGAAGATTATCTAAAAGATCTTCCTATAAAATCTGGAGATATCTTTATACCGCAAAAAGCAATTGATGGAGCGCAAAAAATATTCAAATCAGGATATTTTTCAGCAGTTGAGCCAAAAATTGATAGAAAAGCTGACAATACTGTATCAGTTCTTTACGAAGTTCGAGAAAATCCAATTATACAAGGTATGAATTTTGAAGGAAATACTTTATTCTCAAATGAAGAAATAGGAAAAGCCTTAAAAGTAAAAGTTGGTGAAATCTTAAACAGCAACTTGCTAGATCCTGATGACAATGGAATACTTGATTTATACAACAAAAATGGATACACTCTTGTGAGAATTGAATCAATAAATGTTTCAGAAGATGGAATTCTAAACCTTGGATTAACGGAAGGAGTTGTAGATTCTGTTGAATATTCGAAAGCCCCATCTAAGAGAGATAATGAAAGACAATCTTTAAAACATACGACTTTAAGAACAAAACCATATGTATTTGAAAGATATCAAAAAATAATTCCAGGAGACATATTTGAAGAGAAAAATGTGGCAGCAACACTTAAAGAACTTTACAGAACGGGAATATTTACTTCAATTGTACCAAAAATTGGAGGAAAAGAAGAAGATCCAAATGCAAGAATTGTAGAATTTGTAGTAGAAGAAAGACCTACAACTACAATTAACGGAAGTATTTCGTATGGAACTTCTGTAGGATTGGTAGGAGAAGTTAAATTATCAGATTCAAATTTCCTAGGAAGAGCACAGGATGCTGCGATTACTTTGTCAGCTTCAAATAAAGGAGATAAAACATTTGAATTAAGCTGGTTTGATCCTTGGCTAAGAGGAACTGAACGAGTTCAAGCTGGAGGATCGGCTTATTGGACAGAATCTGTCGATGATAACGCAGAAAAAGACGAAGTGGAAAAAGTTAAAAGAATAGGAACACGTTGGACAATTGGTAAAGGATTAAATAGTGATATCTTTGTAAGATTGTCTGCAAGATATGAACATTTTAAAGAGTTGTTTGGAAATAAAACGGTAAATGATAAATATAATTTAGTTGCGCTTACTCCAATGTTGATTTATAACACAAGAGATAATGACTATAGTCCTACTAAAGGTATTTATGCAACATTGTCATACGAAAGAGGAGAACTTATAAAAGATCCTAGACAGTATGATCAATTTGAAGCAGATTTAAGAGCTTACCATCCAACTTTCTTTGGTGAGAAAAACGTAATGGCATATAGAGTAGCTTGGGGTAAAACTGGAAGCGGAACTCCTGAAGCCTTAAAATTCAGTATTGGTGGAGCAGAATCACTTCGTGGATACGACTCTGGAGCATTTGATGGATATGATAAGTTCCATGCAACAATTGAAAATAGAACAAAAATTAATGATACAATACAATTAGTAGCATTTTTTGATATAGGTAATGCTTGGCAAAGAGAAGGAAGAGATCCTGTTACAGGTAAGAGAGTATACAAACCAAATAGAAAAGAAGCTCATGACTTTAAAGAACTTAAAAAAGGTTATGGAGTTGGGGTAAGATTAAATACGCCAATTGGACCGTTAAGATTTGATTATGGTTGGCCTATGGATCCTGAGAAAAAAGGTGAGAAAAAAGATAAAGGTAAATTCTACTTTAGCTTTGGACAATCATTCTAATTTAAAAAAATTTAAATACAAATTTAATTATAGGGGTTGATTAATTTCAGTCCCTATTAATTTTATAAAGCAAAAAGGAGAGATAAAAATGTACGATATAAAAGAAATTGCAAAACTGATAAATGGTGAAATAAGAGGAAATGACACATTGAGTTTTACAAGACTTGCTCCATTTTTTCATTCAAATGAAAAGGAATTAACTTTTGCAGCAGATGAGAAAATGCTGAAAAATATTGGAAAATGTAATGCAGGTGCTGTTATTGTACCAGATTTACCAAATTTGCCAGCTGAAAAAACGTTTATTGTAGTAAAAAATAATCCTAGAGAGCTGATGCCAATACTATTAAATTATTTCAAACCCAAATTAAAGCCATTTGAAAATCAGATAGAAAATTCTGCACAAATTGACAAAACAGCAAATGTTTCCAAAATAAACACTTATATAGGGCATAATGTAAAAATTGGAAAAAATGTAGTAATTTATCCAAATGTGTCAATTTTTGAAGGAACAGAAATTGGAGATGACTGTATAATTTATTCAAATGTTACAATAAGAGAGTTTTCAAAAATTGGGAGAGGCTCGATTTTACAACCGGGAGCTGTAATTGGAGCAGATGGATTTGGATTTGTGAAAGTTAATGGAAATAATGTTAAAATAGAGCAAATTGGACACGTGATTTTAGGAGAAGAAGTTGAAATTGGGGCAAATTCATGTGTCGACAGAGGCGCAATTGGAGATACGATTGTAAAAAAAGGAACAAAAATAGACAACCTAGTACATATTGCCCACAATGATATAATTGGGGAAAATTGCTTAATTGTTGCTCAGACTGGTATTTCTGGAAGTGTGGAAGTGGGAGACAATTCAACTCTTGCAGGGCAAGTTGGAGTAGCAGGGCATTTAAAAATTGGAAGCAATGTAGTAATTGCGGCAAAATCAGGAGTTACTAATGATGTGCCAGATGGAAAACAGATGTCAGGGTATCCGCTTCGTGAGCATATGGAAGACCTGAGAGTAAAAATGGCTATGGGAAAAGTCCCTGAACTTGTAAAGCGTGTAAAAAAACTAGAAAAAGAGTTAAAAAAATAAAAATAATTTAAAATAAAGAAAATTCTTAACATTATCTTTTATATAAATTTCAAAACTTTCTTGACTTATTAATGCAAATGATGTAGAATAAATAACAAAGAGTTAAAAATATTATAAATAAAAGAGAAGGGAGTTATGAATGAAAAAGATATTATTAGGAATGTTAATATTTTTATTCGTAGTTAGCTGTGGTTCTGGACCTGATAAAACAGTTTCAAAATTTATTGACAATGTAAAAGCTGAAAAATTTAATGAGGCGGCAAAATATACAAGTGATGAAAATTTTAAAGCAATTATGGAAGCAGGATACAATAATGAAATTCAGAAATTTCTTTTTAAGACCCTATTAAAAAACATTGAGTACAAAATAGTCAAAACTGAGAAACAAGATGATGAAACATCAATTGTAACTGTGGAAATAAAAAATGTAGATATGCAGAAGGTGTTTTTACAAGTTTTCCAAAATATGGTTAAAGGAGCTTTTTCAAAAGATGGTTCAAAAAGACCTTTATCAGTTGAAGAAGTGCTAAAAGAGGAATTAGAATCCAAGAACAAACCAAAATCAAAATATACAACACAGTTCGTTGTCAAAAAGACCGCAGATGGAGAAAAAATAGTAGTAACAGCTGAAAATATTGATGTATTACTTGGAAAATTAAATACAACATTATCAAATTTAAATACTTTAGGAATGCCTAAAGAAGAAGCAGTAGAATTACCAGAAACAGGACCTTCAACAGGACTATCGCAAAAACCAGAAGAACTTAGAAATCAGAAAAAATAAAAATAATTTAATTATTAAATGAAACAATCATTCTTTTACTTTTATAAGTGGAGTTTGGTTGTTTTTTATTTATACTAGAATCTGTTTGAAAAATGAAAATTATATTTTAATTATTTGAAAATATTAGATTTATATCCTTTATTAGAAAAGTTTGTAATGAATTTATTATTTAAATAGGGTTTAATATTAGTATAAAAAGTCAGTATTTCTACTGACTTTACAAGTAAACTTATTTTATTTAAACTTCCTAAAAGAATTATACTTCTCTCTTAAATTTAACTTCCAGTTCTTTCCCAAAAAATGCCGCTCCAACCTTTAGAATATTGTAAATTCCAGCATTTCTCAGTACAGAAGCATATTCTCTTTTCTCAATCTGTTCTAATGCGGCTTCACATTCCTTTTCCAGTTTCTCATAAATTTCACTTTCGCTCAAATTATTATCTGCTTTCGCAACTTTAAGCTCTAAAATAATGCCTTCTTTTCTCCTTTCGGTATTTTTAGGCTTTAACAGCAAGTCATACCTGCCTTTTCCTGCAAAATTATTTGAAGTTATTTCATACTCTTTTTTCAGCATTAAAACTAATCCCAGCATTAACCCATGATAAAACTGTTCCTTGTAGGCTCCGCTCACATCAAATATGCCGACGTTTTCAAGCAGGATTTTTTTTAATTCCAGTTTAAATTTACCAATATTCCCATTCTTTAATGCGTGAGCCATTTCTAAGAAATCGTCATAATTTTCAAAATACACATCAATGAACATTTCTGAAAACATTTTTAATATTTCTTCATTCGGAATTTTTAGATATGCATCGTCGTAATCTTCATCATATTTTTCTGCTAGAGTTAAGTATCCGCTGTGAAAAAATAAGTTCCATATATTCCTGCTAAAATTTGCCTCCAAATTTCCAAAGGTCATATTGTCATTTATTATTTTTAAAATAGCTTCCTTATTCAAAAGTCTTGAAAAATCATCAAAAATTTCATCCCTTAATTTTTGCAAATACAGCTTTATCAAGTCATTTCCGCTTGTATTTACCCAATAGGGCTTTAATTTCCCCTCAGCTAAAAAATTAATAACTGACCAGGGGTTATAAGCTCTCATATCTCCAAATAAATATCCATTGTACCATCTTTGCATATCTTCCATTTCAACTTCAAGATTGAAATCTTTCAAAGCCTGCCCTACTTCTGCTTCCATTATTCCAAAATACTCTGTAAATCTATTATTCAGGATAGTGTAGACTTTCAGATTATTCAGACCAGAAAAGATGTTTTCTTTTGCAACCCTCAAAATTCCTGTCATAACTCCCGTTTCAAGGTATTCATTGTCTTTTAAGACAATACCGTAAAAACTCTTGAAAAAATCTATTGCCTCTTCATAGTAGCCCTTTATGTAGGAATCTATTATCGGCTGGTCATACTCGTCTATCAAAATTACTACTTTTTTTCCGTAATACTCATACAAGTATTTTGACAAATTTAACAAGGAAGATTTCCAGTTTGCTGAATCAATTCCTCTTCTAACAGAATTAAATTTTTCCGTCTCAATTTCATCCATTTTCTTAGTCAAAAACTTATATTCCCCATATAAATTGCTAATTGTCTCTTTAACACTTTTAAATCCATTCTCCCAATCCTGCGCGCCGTAAGTTCTAAATGAAATTGAAATCACAGGATAATTTCCCTGTTTCTCAAAATATTCACTTTTAAAAATATATAGATTTTCAAACAATCTTCTATTTTCATCTTTTTTCTCAATATCAAAAAAATATTTCAGCATTGACATATTAAGAGTTTTTCCAAATCTTCTTGGGCGAGTGAATAAATTAACCTTAAACCCGTCTTCCAAAAGATTTTCAATAAATTTAGTCTTATCAAAATAATAATAATCTCTTTCGATTATTTCTTTAAAATCAGAAATTCCTATTGGTAATTTTTTTTTCATATTATTTTTCATTAAAAATCCTTCCCCCCTTTTTTATAAAATTTTATTTCACAAAATTTTTTAATCATCTTTTTAATTACAATGTTTCCAAATACTCAGTCAATGAAGTCGCTTTACGTCCCAACACTTTTTCAATATCATTTGAAATTCCAGCTTGTTCACCTTTAGCGATTGCAGTATAAGTTGAAACCCACGAATTGTATTCCCATTGTTCGGCTTTCCAGATTTTACGTGACTCATAAGCCTCTTCTACCGTTTCATCAATATACTTAATTTCTTTACCTAAATATTTACTTGCAAGTTTTGTAATTTCCTCC
>ERZ773010.567-NODE-567-length-25595-cov-5.444323_pt1 | contig 25595 bp, 20 predicted proteins | sample MGYA00580842_ERZ773010 | MGnify/ENA primary metagenome ERZ773010 (study PRJEB29015, sample SAMEA2737982) | human oral metagenome | biome: human oral; feature: human-associated habitat; material: dental | place: China | collected 2107 ...
AGCCCATAGGCTTTAGACTATGGGTAGTTCACGAATGATATACAATTTACCAATCAATTTAGAAAGCAGCTGAAGCTTTACAAAAAAACAAAATAGGAATCTTGGAATACATTAAGAACTATTTAGAAAATAGTTTTGATAAATTATGTAACTCAAAATCAGTTTACCTAACTCACTTTCCATGCTATAATGAAGTCGTTTGAAAGAAAATGTATTTAAGAGGAGAGTTTATGAAGAAAAGTTTATTGTTTTTAGCATGTGCATCTATTATGGCACTTACAGCCTGCAGCTCTAACACAAACGCTACCACAGCGGCAGAGACTTCAGTTACAGAGGCGGCAAGCAGTGAGCAGACAAGTGCGGAAACCACAGCAGAGACTGCAAAGGTTGATTTTAGCGGCAGAACACTTAATGTAGTGGCTACCAGTGACAAGTACAAGACCTTATTTGATGAGTTTACAAATCAGACAGGTGCTAAGGTAGAGTTCCTTTCAATGTCAAGCGGTGAGGTTATTTCAAGAGCTAAGGCGGAAGGCAAACCTATGGCGGATGTATGGTTCGGAGGCGGTCTTGATGCATTTATGGCAGCTAAGGATGACGGATTGCTTGAGTTATACAAGTCTCCTAATTCAGAAGATATAGCAGACGAGTATAAGGACGCAGACGGAGCATGGATAGCAAAGGGTATAACCGTTGCAGGATTTTTAGTAAACAACAGTGTTATCGAAGAAAAATCACTCACAGTACCAAAGACTTGGGAAGAGCTTGCAGACAGCAAGTATCAGGGTGAGATAATCATGAGTAATCCGGCAGTGTCAGGTACTAACTATGCGGTAGTAAAGGGACTTTTAGACCAGTACGGTGAAGAAGCAGGTTGGGAGTATATAAAGAAGTTAAATGCAAATATAGCCTTCTACGGCAAGAGAGGTAAGGATCCTCAGGAAAAGACTCAGGCAGGCGAATTTGCTATAGGTATTATCCCTATAGATAAGTCAGCCTTTGATGCAGCCCAGGAGAGCGGACTTACAGTAGTATATCCGGAAGACGCTATTCCATGGGTACCGGAAGGCGTAGCTATATTTAAGGGCAGTGATAATACAGATGTTGCAAAGGCATTTGTAGACTTTATGCTTACTACAGAGGCTCAAGAGATGATAGCTGAACTTGACGGTAAGGACAGCGCACAGATAGTTAAGCCGGGAGTAAAGGGCTTGGAGCTTGGACTTCCAAAGGATAAGCTTATCAAGGAAGATTTAAGCACATTCGGAACTGACAGAGAGAGAATACTCGCAGAGTTCGCAAAGATTGCGGAAGGTAAGATAGAAGAATAAGCAGGTATAAGATGAATACAAGAAAATGGCATAAGTTTATGGATATATTGATAATACTGACACTTACGGTATCGGTAGGTATATTTATACTTATGCCGTTTTTTTACATTTTAAAAGAGGCATTTGTATATAAGGGAGTTTTTAATGTTGCCGAGCTTGGACAAATAATCATTAAAAACACAAAACTCTTAATAAATACATTAAAACTAAGTATAATCACGGCAAGTCTCACAGTCATTGTAAGCAGCTGTGTGGCGATTTATTTGTACATAGAAAAAGAATTTATAAGAAATAAGCTTATACTTTTTTTGATGTTGACCATGATAAGTCCGCCCTTTGTAAGTGCACTCTCATATATCAATCTATTTGGAAGAAGGGGACTTATAAGCTACAGACTCTTAAACCTTTCCATACAGCCTTACGGTATGTGGGGCATAGTGTTTATGCAACTGCTCAGTGAGTTTTCGTTGGCATCTTTACTTATATACGGAGTGCTTAAAAATATTCCGAGATATATGATAGACAGTGCTAAAAGCTTGGGGGCAAGGACTAATGATATTATTAAAGATATACTGATTCCAAATATGAGTTCCGGCATCAAGGCTGCATTTATATTAAGTTTTCTAAAAAGTATATCGGACTTCGGAACTCCTGCCATAATAGGCGGCAAGTTCAATGTACTTGCGACAGAAAGTTATTTTGCCGTTATTGCCGAAGGGAACTTACATAAGGCGGCAAGCCTTAACATATTAATGTTTATTCCGGCACTGCTGGTATTTGTTTTTTATCAAAAAAGTCTTAAAAATATGCAAACTGCCACACATGGGATAAGTTCGGGCGAGTCGGATGTAAAAAGAAACGGCTGTATTTACCGTTTTATAAAAATACTGGCACTATTTTTTATTCTGTGGATAGGCTTGCAATACGCTTCTCTGATACTTTCCGCCTTTACTTCCATGAAAAAGGGAAATATGATATTTAGCCTTAAAAATATCAAAGAAAGCCTTGTCTATCTTGATGAGAGCCTGCTAAGAAGTATTACTTACAGCTTTATTTCGGCGGTTTTGGGAAGTATCATAGGGCTTATGATAGCTTATTATATGCAGATAAGAAAACTTCGCATAGCAAAATTCCTTGATATGACGGCAAGCTTTCCCTATATAATTCCTGGTACATTTTTCGGCTTGGGATACATATTAAGTTTTAACAAGCCGCCGCTTCTACTGGTAGGAACTTCGGCTATAGTAGTGTTAAATGTACTTTTTAAACAATTACCGTTTTCAACAAAGATGGGAAATTCCGCTATGGAGATGATTGATATGGAGGCACTCAGTGCGGTAAGAGACCTTGGAGGCTCAAGGATAGACGAGCTTAAGGACTTGGTTCTGCCGCTAAGTAAGGACTATCTTTTTATGTCCTTTGCCAATGCATTTACCACTACCATGACTACCATAGGCTCGATTATCTTTTTGGTATATCCGGGGCAGAAGGTACTGACACTGGTGATGTTTGATGCGATACAAAGCGGTAAGTATGGGGTAGGCTCGGTGCTGGCACTGGTGATAATGGTGGTTTGTGTGGGGGTAAATGTGATTGTGAGGAAGTTGGTAACATAAACAATTAGGCAGTAATAATTAACAGAAACACTCCCCATTTCAATCATACTCGCAGTACTGTTAATAAAGTTTCGACAAACTTAGTACAGACTGCGGAACTCGTGTGCTCGCCTACTCCGTGGCGAGCTGCACTCGAACAGTCCTCGTCTGTAAAGTTTGTAACTCACTTTATTAACAGTACTAACCGCTAAAAAGATTGAAATAGGGAGTGTTTCTGTAATCACCAACCCGCAAGAAATAGCTGTATAAGGGTTTGGAGTAAATAGCTATTGTTTATGTTGCTAATGGGAGGCGGAGGGGGAGGTGTGGCAGCAACTTTTATTCAAATCTTAAAAACAGTCTTTCCTATAGGGGATGTGGCGTTAGATAAAAGTGTGCCTACGCCTTTCCCCTCCACCGGTACCTTAGGTACATAAACCATCATTTGTACATTTTTATAAGTTCGGAATAAAAGTCGCTTCTGCACCTCCCCTCATTTTCCCCTTCAGCAACATAAACAATTATAAATATATCTACACATCACTAATATTTTGTAACAGTAGTGTGACGAGAGATAAAAAAACTCCTTATAATTGTTTATGTTGCCAACTCCCCGATAAATCGGAATTTAGTATATTCTGCTCTTTGTGCAGCAGCCACTGTTACTTAACTATATTTACCAAGTAAGTATTTTATCTATACTTTTGAAATTCTATCTTTTGTATTTTAACAGGGTTCTCCACAGGCGCATCATCGGCATTGGTTTCCTGTGAAGCGATTTTTTCAACCACATCCATTCCTTCATATACCTGCCCGAACACCGTATATCTTCCGTCAAGTTCAGGTATTCCGCCCACTTCTTTATACTTTGCCTTAACATTTTCAGGAAGTGAAAGCTGTGGCAGTGCAGCTTCATTCCTTATTTTACTGCATTGCACTATATAGAACTGGTTTCCGTTAGTGTGTGGTCCGTTATTTCCAAGGCACAAAGCTCCGTTAAAGTTATGAAGCTCGCTGTTTACCTCATCCGGGAAAAATCCGTTATATATGGACTTAGCCTCATCTCCCGAGCCGTCAAGTGCTCCTCCTTGTATAACGAAGTCTTTTATAACACGAGCAAAAGGTGTGCCGTCATAGAAACCTTGCTTGGAAAGTTCTATCCAGTTTTTAACCGCTATAGGAGCCTTATCAGGGAAAAGTCTCATCTTAATAACTCCCGCATCGGTAGTCATTATACATACTTCTTCTCCTCTTCTCGGTTTATCAAGCTGGTATAGCTTGACATCTGACACATCTACTCCCTTATCGCTCCAAAGTATTCCGTATATCTTCCACTTTATGCTGCTTGCATCGCCAAGTCTTGCCATCTTAAGCATAACGGTATATTCCGTTACTTTTTTCTTGCCTTCCGTAACTCTAAACTTAAGCTCCATCAAGCCTCTGAGATCGTTATACTCATCCATCCCGCTTACTTTGTGAAGTACAGGCATCTTAGTGTAAACATAGCTTACATCCTTTTTGCCCTCAAAGGCTCTGAAATAGTTTCTTATAACTTCCTTTTCTTCTTCCGTGATATCCGGAACTATATAATCTTCTATTCCTTCTCTGTTCTTTATAGCACCTATAAAGTTTTCAAACCTTTCTTTAAGCTCGCTCTCATCCCAGTGCCTTGAAAGTAACTGCTGCGTCTGTACTTCCTCTTCATAATTATGTGCCCACGCTGTACCTGACAACATAGTTACGGTAGTGGTGAGTATACAAGTAAAAATAAGACATGACTTTAAAAATGACCTTTTCATAAGAACTCCTTTCTGTAAATATACAATATAATATTTAACGGTAATCAGTGGGCAGTACCTTTAAATATTTAGCTAATATTAACAAGTAGACTTTGTAAAATCAAGACTTGTATCTGCATTTTTTCTTACAAATCTATTACATCTAAAGGTATTTTTAATTCTTTTGTTTAATATTGATTTTTGCTTACAGTTCAGGTAGGTTATTCATCTTCATCAAAAAAACTGAAAATGTTTAATTTTACCTATTAAATTAGACGAAGATGAATTTCGGCAGCAGCCTGACGGATATACATGTATAATACACCTGAAAGAAAGCTTTCATTCGGTATATTATACATGTATATCCGGGCTGCCTGAACTGTAATTTTTTTGATACTTTGTAAAATATTGTACCTTTTTAAAAACTTGACAATTGAGTGCGTATTCAACTATAATGTAATAAGAGTTGAGTGACTGCTCAACTAATTAAATTTGACAGATTAAACTTTAAGGAGGACGTTTTTTATGGTAAGTTGCGGAGATATGAAGAAGGGTGAAGTATACACCTGTGATGTATGTGGTTTAGAGCTTGAAGTTAAGAAGGAGTGTAACTGTCCTGATGTAGATGATTGCCATCCTCATCATGGAGATACCTGCTGCGAGTTCGAGTGCTGCGGAAAGCCAATGCACAAGAAGTAAAATCACCTTTATATTTGCATAAATCAAAGGAGCTGTTGCAAAATAGAGATTGTATACAGGATATAGCGGTATTTCAGCAGAATTCCGTTATATGGCTTGTGTGATAGTCTTAAGCTGCAACAGCTCCTTTTTATTAAATTGCATTTGTCAGGATATTTCTATTTTGTTCTGTAGGGATTAAAATTCAGTATTTCCCGACAGCCCGTTAATCAGTATAAATGGCGGAAAAAATAACAGACCCCGAAAATCAAGTTTTCTAAGGTCTGTTATAAAAATTATCTTCCTGTCCTTTGTGACAATCCTTTTATAGAACTTAACACAAAACCATGCTCTTCCACAGTAACTATGCTGCCGCAATAATCACATTTTGCAGTTTTGTTAATATTCAAAGTTGCACCGCAGTGCGGGCAGACAACTGACTTTACTGCTTCTTGTTCTTCGGTGATCTGACCTGAAGTTCTTGTAAGCAACCATTCATAAGTCATAAACTTCTCTACATTCTTATTACCGTAAAGTACATGACCTGTATTATCATCAACAGTATAATCCACTATACGTGTGTTAAGATAAGCAATAATTTTGTCTTCACCGTTTTCTTGCTTATATCCTTTAAGCTGCACGGATAAGACGGCTATCCTGTCAATAATATTGGTTCTGTGAGCTTCAATATCTGACTGCAACTGCATTTCCATCTGTGCATAAAAATCATCTGTAAGATAGGGACGCAAGGAACTTATATCCTTCTTTTGCCAAGCATTTTGTAACTGGACATACCAATTAGCCAGTTTCTCCCTAAACTGCACCTCATCAAAGTTAGGATCAAGACTTAAGTAATCCGACATAGGTTTTAAGTCTGTAAGCGGTGTGGCATTATCAACAGTTACCCTTCTTTCGGATGGAGAATCTTTAGCTGATTTTATAAGGACAATTATTACCATTATTGCAAATGCTACCCCATAGATCCACATAGTATAGTCATCATCATCGTCATCATAAGTGCTGCCGCTATTATAAGTATAACTTCTTCCGCTATTATAACTGTTTCCACTGTTATAGCTTCTTCCACTGCTTGAAGAACGCCTTCTACCGCCGCCATAGTCACTGTTTCCGCTAAAATTACCAAAATCAGCTTTTGCATTAAGACTTCCCAGTACAACTGCTAAGCAAGCAATAAATAAGCAAAACAAATACTTTATTTTCTTATTCATATACTCTCATTACCCCCTTCTTACAAAATTAAGTAAGAGTATTTTAATGAATTAGAGTTTTGGACCGGCTGAAACTAATGCCTTACCGGCTGCATTACCCTCGTATTTTGCAAAGTTCTTTATGAAACGCCCTGCAAGATCTTTGGCTTTTTCTTCCCACACTGACACATCTTCATAGGTATCTCTTGGATCGAGTATTTTGTCATCAACTCCCGGTAAAGATGTAGGCACTTCAAAGTTAAAGTAAGGTATCTTCTTAGTTTCAGACTTTTCTATGGATCCGTCAAGTATAGCATCTATGATTCCACGGGTATCCTTTATGGAAATTCTCTTTCCGCTTCCGTTCCATCCTGTATTTACAAGGAAGGCTCTTGAACCGTTAGCTTCCATTCTCTTAACAAGTTCCTCAGCATACTTGGTTGGATGAAGCTCAAGGAATGCCTGTCCGAAGCAAGCTGAGAAAGTAGGAGTAGGCTCGGTAATTCCACGCTCCGTACCTGCAAGCTTAGCTGTGAATCCTGAAAGGAAGTAGTACTTTGTCTGCTCAGGTGTAAGTATTGACACCGGAGGAAGTACTCCGAAAGCATCAGCTGAAAGGAAGATAACATCCTTTGCCGCCGGCGCCTTTGAAACCGGACGAACTATCTTTTCTATATGCTCTATAGGGTAAGATACTCTGGTATTCTCAGTTACGCTTCCATCAGTAAAGTCGATTTTTCCATCCTTATCAAGTGTAACATTCTCTAAAAGAGCATTTCTCTTAATTGCCTTGTAGATATCCGGCTCCGACTCCTTGTCAAGGTTAATTACCTTAGCATAACAGCCGCCCTCAAAATTGAATATACCGTTGTCATCCCAACCATGCTCATCATCTCCGATAAGAAGTCTCTTAGGATCTGTAGAAAGAGTAGTCTTACCTGTACCTGAAAGACCGAAGAATATAGCTGTATTCTTACCGTTTACATCAGTATTTGCAGAGCAGTGCATAGAAGCTATGCCTTTAAGAGGAAGATAATAGTTCATCATAGAGAACATACCCTTCTTCATCTCTCCGCCGTACCAAGTATTAACTATAACCTGCTCACGGCTTGTTATATTAAACATTATAGCAGTTTCCGAATTAAGACCAAGCTCCTTATAGTTGTCGATCTTAGCCTTTGATGCATTATATACTACAAAGTCAGGCTCAAAATTTTCAAGCTCTTCCTTGGTAGGATTTATAAACATATTTGTTACAAAATGTGCCTGCCACGCTACTTCCATGATAAAACGCACTGCCATTCTCGAGCTTTCATCAGCACCGCAAAAAGCATCCACTACAAAAAGTCTTTTGTTGGAAAGTTCTTTCTTTGCAAGATCTTTTACCACTTCCCAAGCCTTCTTGCTTGCAGGATGATTATCATTCTTATACTCGGCACTTGTCCACCACACAGTATCCTTTGAGGTCTCATCCATAACTATATACTTATCCTGAGGTGAACGTCCGGTATAGATACCTGTCATAACATTAAGCGCACCAAGTTCACTTTCCTGTGCCTTCTCATAACCTTCAAGTTCCGGCTTTAACTCTTCTTTATAAAGTTCCTCATAAGAAGGGTTATGCACGATTTCAGTAGTTCCTACAATACCATATTTACTTAAGTCTATTTTCATTAAATTATCCTCTCCTCTACAATATATTATCAAATATTATACAAAGAATAATATAATGTCAATATAAACCTGTTTATAAATATCGCAATGCTTTTATCATTAAATTCATAATTCACCAAAATGACAAATAACTATTCAAAAACAGAACATTTTAACAAATATTATCTATAGTTTTAATAAAAGACAATCCGGCTTTGTTTAAACTGGTGTGCCAAGCTGTTGATATTTAAACTATTACTGTAGGTATTTTTGCCACTTTACAAGCTATCCTAAACAGTAAGCGAATTAAGTATTATTGAGTCGACACAGCTGCTTTCGGCACACTTATCTTAATAAACTTACTCTACTTTTTTAAATGTTCCGTCAACATTGAATTCCATATATTCATCCTTAACTTGCTCACCTTCCAACATAAGCATCTTAATATGCAGCGGATTGTTGGAAATATATTTCTCGGATACGGATTGCTCAACCTCATTAAGCTCTATAGCTCCGTTATCCTTATCAAGCTTAAATATATCGGTAAGATATGATACATCTCCAACCGGAACCTGCATCAGCATAAACATTTCCCCCTTTATATTTACCAAATGTATATTGCTCGGTGCAAGCATATATTGCATCGGATTGGTCTTCTTACCTGCCACTTCCATGTGTACCATAGTTTCATATTCATTTGCCTGCTCGGTGCTTATAGCAAATCTTACTATCTCATCACCTATTCTGATAGGATAGTTGGCATCCGCAAATATAGGATAGATATAATTTTCCGGCTTTGAGGCATAGGATTGCTTTATAAGGTCTTTATGCTCGTTGAAAGACAGACTGTATACAAGCACACCTTTCGACTCACTGCTTACAAGCTCTTCTTGTATATAGAAAATAATCCCGTCATAGCTTAATGCCCATGCCGCCTTACTGTCCCAACCTTGTTTTAAAAGTCCTTCCTTAAGTTTACTTTCCGCATCATCTACAAACTTTATATTAGGGTAGGCAGCCTTTAATTCATCCAATAATGTCTTATATATACCATCACCTGCTACATCGTTTAAACTTAAATACTTTCCATCATTTGAATTGTAATTGATTGTATTAAACTCGTATTTATTTTCAGCGGAACTTGTTTCTAAATCCTTATAAACTCTTTCTTCACTTACTATACTAAATACCTTGGAGTCGGCTCTTACAACCCTTGTATTTACATCATACTCCGAACCTTCTCCTATACCCTTACTTTTCTTATACTCCGCTTCTTTTATATTAAACTCTTTAATTACAGCCTTTAATGTATCATAACCGCTATTTTCTATAACTATATTTCCGTCATCATTAACAACATCCATATAATCCACATTTTCTATTACATCTTCTGTATTTCGGCTGCTTTGTACCTCAGTTTCCCCGCTGCTGCTTTCTACGCTTTCCTTAGTTGTTTCAATACTTTCTTTAGGCTCTTCTTTTTTAGTACAGCCTGCTGCGACAATCCCTATACTCAGGATTAATAGGAATATACTCCCCGTTTTTCTTAAACTCATCTTTTTCATAGTAGCTCCCTTTCTTTTTAAGGATTTTCCAATGCCTGCTTCGTATACTAAAATCTTATAAGGCAAACATATTTACATTACAAAAGTTTTACTCACTTACATAACATCAGATATAAGTATTATACATATTAATTACACTTAAGTACACAAACTTTTATATATTTTATTTAATTTATCTTTATGTTATACTTAAAATATCACACATTAATATCTTTAGTAAATTTAGGAGGAGGGCTTATGATTAAGAAACTTTTATTTTTATCACTTGTTTGTTTTTCTCTTCTGAGTCTGAGTGCTTGCAGTATTTTACCGCAATCAAATACTGAAACTGAAACATCCGCAGAAAAAAAGAAAAAGAAAAAAAAGAAAAAAGACAGCAAAAAAAATACCGGAGAAGATGATGGGGAAGATGATGGAGAAGAGGATGGGGAAGATGAAATTGATAACAGTGATTTTGCATTTCTTGACTTTGATGTAAGTAAAGAATTTATAAGTAATACACAGCCGGCTATTATTTATGATAAACTGATTCTTAAAAACAGCGGCTATGATAAGTTGGCACAATCTGTTGATAGCTTCAACAATAAAGTAAAAACCTCTTTTTTAAATAACAGCGGTGAAACATACCACAAAAACGGTTATATTATAAGTCGTGCCGACAACAAGGTTGTCAGTGTATTTGCACAAGAAGATTTATATACTGAATCTGTAAAATATTTCTTGTCATCAGCTACCTATGACAGCGAAACCGGCAATGATATAGCCTTATCAGATATAATAAACCTCGACTTTGATTTTGATGAGATTTATTCAGACTTTGATTTTGACTCTTCAATAAAAGACCCTAATGAGTTTAAGTCAAGAATACAAAATTTAATAAATGATGAAGCACAGGGCAAGGATGATTATAAAGCCGACAATATGACTGCCTGGACTTTAGGATACAACGGCATAAGCATCTACACCGTAGCAAAGCTCACATCCGGTCAATATTATTATGATCAAGTTGTACAATTTGACATACCTTATTCCAAATATCCTGAACTTTATAATAAAAAGTACATGGTAAAGCCCGATGAATTCGGTTTTAATATAGGCGCAAACGGTGAATTTTATTATGATATAAACGGTGATGGAGAGGCAGAGCATATCCGATTAAGTGCAAATATAATTGATGGCGATTATAATATTGAAGATTATGTAATTAATATAGACGGTGATATTACAACAATAACCGCAGGTGATTTAGCCGGCTACTCCATACAAAATTTTATCTTTATAAGGTTCAACAATAAAAATTATTTAATGTTTAATGAAAGCGGTGATAATGACGGACAAATTCTTCGTATGCTTGACCTCAATACATGTGAGTTTGCAGCAAATTCCGAATTTGAGCAATACTTAAGTTTTCCCGATTATAACTCTCTTATCTACAATCCAAGGAGGATGCTGCTTTCAAATCTTATATACACAGTCAGCACTTTTGAGGTAATCAATATGTATGAATTTAGTTCTGATGAGAGTTTCAAAAACCTTAACAGTTCCTATGAGATAGTATCAAACCTTATTTTTACTTCAAAGATAGATTTGCAAGCGGATGTAATATCCGACAATGGGGAGGCCCTTGAAAGGATCGATATAAGTGCCGGAACAACATTCTATCCTTATGCGACGGACTCAAATTCATATACCGATTATAAACTTGATGACGGCAGGACGGTCAGATTGCCTATGGGTTATGACGATGATCATGGTCATACCATAAACGGTATGCCGGTTGGAGATGTATTTGACGGAGTAGTATATGCAGGCTAGGATATTTTATTATAATCGGCAATAGCAAGGTGCATATTTGTAGTAACACTGTCTTAACTTAGACACACTACCGCTAACTTCAGCTCGCAGCGTTACTGAGTCTTGTGCCGGGCACTAAAAAACTCATTATGATCGAATCTTTCATTAAGTTCATTGTAAAAAAGGCTATTAGCGACACTAAAAAACTCATTGTGATTCAGTCTTTTTAACATTTGGCTTTTTTACAAAGCAAATTTTAAACTACGCAGACAAAGACTTACTTGAACTCTGTAGACGGACAGGCAAGTCTTTCAGTCTGCGGTCATAAGATTGAAATACAATGAGTTTTTATTCCTCTACACACAAAACTTAGCGTATTGTATAGTTGATATCCGGTCTTTTGGCTACTTTGTTAATAGATCATAACATTTCCTAATTGAAACCGTGCCTTTTCTCATATGACACTATAAGGTCCCTATTTGAAATTTGGCAGGCATTGAGCCAGGTATCGGAAAAATTATCAGGTTCTATAACAGGATTATACCAATAGTATTGTGAAAAGAAGTTTGTGAGTCCTGCATCTTTGAATTTCCTTCCCATTTTGGCATAAATACCGTTTCTTGCAAGTCTGCAATCATTGGCATCAAAACCGGCTATATCCGACTCACTGAAATATATTACATCCGAATTATTTATAAAATAATCAAGCATATCCCAGGAATCATAATATGTTATTGTTGCCGGCGGAGGAGTCTGTGGGGGCAAAGTCTGCGGCGGTAAGGTTGCCGGCACCATATTGCTTGCCTGAGGAGTCTCATAACTTGGCACTTGATTATCAATGCTCTGACCTGCTGCCGGATCAAGTGAAGCCATAACCTCATCATTTTCAGCCTCGGTTTCATCGGCTTCTTCAGCTTCTTGCGTCTCACTCTTTTTGGACTTTTTCTTTGACTTCTTACTCTTTGTCTCCTTCTCATCATCGTCATCAGCAGATTTGGCATATTTTTTTGTATCATTGCCTAATAAATTAGGCAATACCGCATTAGCTACAACAAAAAAAGCAAGACTTGTAAATAAAAAACCGCCTACTATAATCACTATAAATAGCCAAACCGGTGTCTTCTTTTTCGGTTTACTCTTTGCAACATTTTGATTTACAGGATTATATGCCGTATTCGCTGCCTGCTGACTCACAGTTTGGGTATTTACGGCCGGACTTGGCTGCGGCTCTTTATTTTCAGCAAATACGGAAAGTACCTCATTTGGAATACGTGTTCCATCATAGATACAAAATGATTCACTCTTGCTGACTACCTTATTACAAGTAGGACAACGAGGGATCTTTTTACCGCAACCTAAACAATAATTAGCAGCATCATCAATTTCTTTACCACATATAGGACACTTCATAACTTTCCTTTCTATAATCGTCACAGTTTCTCTAACTTATTCATCTTCATAAAAAACTAAAATTTTAATTTTTATTTATAAATTAAACGAAGATGAATTCCGGCAGCAATCCGGATATACATATATAATATATCAAATGAAGGCTTGCTCTCAGCTGTGTATTATACATACATATCTAAGCTGCCCGAACTGCAAACTATAATCACATATTTTATAATTTAAGCAGATTAACAGCTATTGTAAAAAATATCAATAAGCTCATAGCATCTACCAGGGTACTTATAAGAGGTGCCGCCATGATTGCAGGATCGAGCTTTAACTTCTTTGCAAGTACCGGAAGCACACCACCAGCCAGATTGGCAAGCATAACTGTCATAAACATACTTAGAGCTACCGTCATACCTACCAGATACTTTCCCGGATACTGCACAACGATCTTTATAAAGTCAATAATTGCAAGTATGGTTCCCACTATTACGGCTACCCTAAACTCCTTCCACAGTACCTTAAGAGCGTCTTTAAGCTCTATCTCACCTACTGCCATACCTCTTATTACCATGGTGGATGACTGTGAGCCGGCATTACCTCCGGTATCTGTAAGCATAGGTATAAAGGATACCAAGATAGGCATAGCTGATATCGCCTGTTCAAATTTGCTAAGTATCCCCCCTGTGATCATTGCACTTATCATCAAAAACAAAAGCCACATAATACGGTTTTTTGCTATTTCAAACACACCGGTCTTTAGGTAGGGCTTTTCAGAAGGATTCATAGCCGCCATCTTCTCAAAGTCCTCAGTCGCCTCTTCTTCCATAACATCCATAGCATCATCTATAGTAACTATTCCTACCAACCTGTTATCATGATCCACTACCGGAACCGATAAAAATCCGTACTTATTAAAAATTTTTACTATATCCTCTCTGTGATCCAAGGTGTCCGCCTTAATAACCTTGGTGTCCATAATCTCTTCTATAAGAACATCATAGGAACTCATAAGCATTTCTTTAACCGTAACAACACCCTCCAAAACTCTATAATCCCCCATAACATAGCAGGTATATATGGTTTCTTTGTCCGTGCCGTATTTTCTTATATAGTCAAATGCTTCCTTGACCGTCATAGTCTTCTTTAAGCCTATGTACTCAACAGTCATAATACTTCCGGCGGAATTCTCGGGGTATTTGAGTATTTCATTGATCTGCTTTCTTGTATCCGCAGTAGCATTCTCAAGTACCCTTACTACAAGTGCAGGCGGCAGCTCTTCCAGCATATCGACCGCATCGTCTATAGACAAGTCTTCTATAATATATTGCAGGTCGGTATCGCTCATTTCACTTATGATATGCTCCTGTGCATCAGAGTCAAGCTCGGCAAATACATCCGTAGCCATAGCCTTAGGCAGCAGTCTGAATGCAAGACAGGCACTCTCCGCATCAAGCTCATCTATAAACTCGGCTATATCCGCCTCATTCATATCTATAAGAGCTTTTTTAAATTCCCTGTATTTTTTTTCCTTAAGCAGCTCAAGGAGTCTTTCCATTATTACATTTTCTTCCAAATTTTTAAGCCTCCTTTTACTTTAATTCACTAAGCAGCCTTACAGCTATCTGAAAATATATTATAAGACTGAACGCATCTACTATAGTTGTGATAAGCGGTGCCGCCATAAGAGCCGGATCCGCCTTGAAAAGTTTTGCAATAAGCGGTAACACTCCGCCCACGATTTTTGCCATGATAACAGTACCGAGCAAACTGAGCATAACCGTAAGAGCTATCATATACTGTCCCGGATACATAATAACCAGTCTTATAAAATTAACAATTCCAAGTACAAGTCCCACAAGTACGGATACCATACCCTCTTTCATTATAACCTTAAATGCATCCTTAGGCTCTATCTCGCCTACAGCCATACCTCTTATTACCATAGTAGAAGACTGTGAACCGGCATTACCGCCCGTACCCATTATCATAGGCACGAAGGTTACCAGTATAGGAAGCACTACAAAGGCTTGCTCATAATTGCTTAGAATCCCTCCGGTAAGCATATCGCTTATCATAAGCACAATAAGCCAAATAATACGGTTTTTAGCAAGCTCCACAACTCCGGTCTTAAGATAGGGTTTTTCGGAAGGAAGCATAGCCGCCATTTTTTCAAAGTCCTCGGTATCCTCTTCTTCCATGACCCCTACTATATCGTCTATAGTAACTATTCCTACCAGTCTGTTCTCATGATCCACTACAGGTAAGGATAAAAAGTTATATTTATTAAATATGTCAACTACATCTTCTCTGTCTTCGGTAGTAACCACCTTTATAACCTTATCATCCATTATGTCTTCGATTTTTTTATCATAAGGATTCATAAGAAGCTCTTTGACGGTTATAACGCCCTCAAGCACACGGGTTGAGTCCATAACATAACAGGTATATATAGTTTCCTTATCTATACCGTGCTTTCTTATATACTCAAATGCCTCTTCTACCCTCATGTTTTTCTTAAGTCCCACATACTCCGCAGTCATTATACTGCCGACTGAGTTTGCCGGATACTTTAAGAACTCGTTAATAAGCTTTCTGGTATCGGAGGTGGCACTTTTAAGTACTCTTTTGACCACTCTTGCCGGAAGCTCCTCAAGCATATCAACGGCATCGTCCACATACAGATCCTCTATAATATACTTAAGCTCGGTATCGTTAATACTGTCTATTATGCTTTCCTGTTGCTCTACTTCCAAACAGGCAAATACCTCGGTAGCAAGTTCCTTAGGAAGCATACGAAATACAATAAGTGCCTTTTCATTATCAAGTTCTTCCATAAAGGCGGCTATATCAACTTCATTCATATCACAAAGTTCTTTTTTAAGTTCTCTGTACTTTTTTGCTTCAAGAAGCTCAAGCAAAACTTCATGCATTGTTTCATTGTCCATAATTATCACCTGCCTTTCTGTAAGTAATGTATTGTGTAATGTATTATTGATACAGTTACTGTTAATATGAAAATATATTAATATAATTTTTAGATTTTATCAAGCTAAAGCAACTTTCTATTTAGGGTTTTTAAGCATTTTTAAGCAAAAAAATAATAACAAAACTTATAGGCATACTTTTGTCTTTTTCTAAGTTTTGTCATTACCTTTATCCGGTGCATCATTTTTGGTATACTTATTTTACGAACGATGTACCGGTGCAATCTGTTTTTACATTCCTTGATCCATGTTTTATGATCCATTCGCACTCTTTACTCGGGCTTTCCTTCTTCCAAGCATCTATTATAAAATAAAATTTATCCGCATCTTCTTTATACAAATCATTTAAGTTGTTTGCTACACTTTTTTGTATATACTTGTCCTTGTCATCCTTTAGATTACTGAGGATTTCAAAATACTCATCAAAATATTCCAAAGCGGTAAAGAGTTTCTTTGCCCATGGCAACCTTATTCTCAAACATTCACTCGAAAGCCTTCTGACCCTCTCATGCTCGTCCTTGCTCCAGCCTCTTAGTATTTCCAAGGACTTTTCGGGATACTTTTTGATCAAAGGTCTCATACAGTATTCTGAAGTAAATCTCTTGGTCAGTTCTTTGCTAAAATCTATGCTCTCCTCAAAGTATTCGTCTCCATACATCTCAACATATTTTCCAAAAGGCCACAGCCACCAACCTTCTGTAAATGCTCCACTGTTGCCTCTTAGCTCTTTTCCTAAAAGCTTAGTAAAGATTATAAGTACCTGCTTATAATCCACAGTAAATGCCTCATACAAAGCCTTCGCTATAAGTTCCTGCCTTTGGTTAAATTCTAAACTCTCTATTGTACTTTTGCTTAGTTCAAAAAATATCTTCTCATTAAACTCACTCGTCACAGCCGAAATTTTAGCAGCAAGTTCTTCCAAATAAGGAACATCATAATAATCTTTTACTTTTGTAGCCATTAACGCTTAATCTCTCCAATCTTTATTTAGTGAGGCAGCTGTATATTAAAAGATATACTTTTTTCAGCTTTTTGCCTAGGTGAAAGAAATCCTCTTTCTACCCACTCGGTCTCAGAAGGACCGTAAGACCATATGACATATTTTTTGTTACAGCTAAGCCTTAACCTTGTTCCATATATAAGGAAGTAAAAGTATCCTACATACTCTATTCTTTTTATTTCTTTTAGAGGCACAATATTTAAGCAGCCGTCCCAGTTGATTAAAAACTCCTTGGTAAATACATATGCCATCTGTTTTTCTTTGATACTGTCAATATTCTCAAGTTCCTCCGCCGACAGCCCGTCATAAATTTGCATAAGCATATAAATATTATGCCTGCTTGCAAAATATATTCTTAAACTGATTAATGAGGGTACTAATACAAAGGGTAAAAATGCAAGCTGCATAGAGCGATTATAAAAAAGCTCAAGTGCAGACTCCCATGAAAGCACTCCTTTACTTGCAATCGGCAAAAGCACTGCCAACACGACAAGATACAAAAGCGGCAATGATAAAACCAGACATATCCTCCTTATGCTAAGCCTTCGGTACATATTCATAAATGCATATCTATTTGCTTTAGCTTCATATTCCGATTTTTCGTCTACTGTATTGTTTTGATATAAAAAATAAAGCTTTCTTATATTAAGAAAAACAGGTTTTATATTTACTATCAGGAATACGGGTATAAGTATAAGGAAAACTGATTCTTCTATACTATCAGCTACTCCGCTGATTCTTCTTTTTAACAAATTCACAAATAAAAATATTAGAATTACATATATCAATACATTCCAAATAAGCAGACAGTACATAGATAGTCTATTGTTCTTTTTCTTTTCATCCACAGCCCCTCACCCCTCTTTTAGTTTTGTATGCAGGACTCTAAAGCTTCTTACTTTCTCTTGGCTTTTTATCAATACCTCCGGTACGTTTCTACCAAAGCTTAAGCGCTTAAAATGCGTCTTTATCTATTTTAACTAATATAACACAACTTTTTAACTTCATCAAATCTTTACAGTATCCGCTTGCTTTCTAAATTTAGGTACATCATATATTTTTATTTTAACAACAGCAGACATTCTGATAACCTTTCTACAAAGAATTAACCGCCTCTTGAATCTGCCTTATTCCCTCTTGTTTATAAGCCCCTGGCTTTAGCTCCCCTACCAAAAGACCGTCCTTCATAAAAAGTACACAATCAGCCCTTGATGCACCTGCACATCATGAGTAACCATAAGTATGCTCCTGCCCTCTGCATCAAATGTAGAAAAAAGTTCCAGTACTTTCTGACCTGTTTTTGAATCAAGAGCTCCGGTATGCATCTGTAAAAGATGCGGAGTCTTGGCTTTTTTGAATAAGGTACTGACCGAAGTATTTAAGCGGATTGCAAGCTGAGCTGCAACTGCTAAAAAGCAACCGACAGTACAATAAAAAACGCTATATTAAAACTTTGCAGACGATTATTGCTTATGTCGTTTTTAAGCAACTTCCGATACATTCTCTTCCTCCAATTCTCTGATTTCACTCTTGCTCGGCAGTGTAAGGGCTATGATCATCAAAAAAACAGCAGCAATAATAATCATAAGTGCAGCACCTTTTCCCTCTCCCCTGCCCGGTATATTAAGAGCGAACTTTGAAGCATTGCTCTCTTTTTGAAGAAACGGCTTTATTATAAAATCAACCGCTACTCCTGTAAGGGCATAGGCAAGTACATAACCTGCCTGAGAAATAAGGCTTATCAGCCCCCATGCCTTACCCTGATGAGCCAAAGAAACATTGACCCTTACCAGATAATCCATAGCCGCATTCGCAAAAGGCAGGCTCATAAAAAGACAAAAACCGAAGCCGCAGATCACGATCTTATTATTACCCCATGCAAATGCAGCCATAAAAAATCCCATTCCAAGCAAAGAAGCCTGCAAAATATGTGAAAAGTCTTTTTTGATACTGAATCTGCTTAAAATAAGTCCTCCGACTAACATTCCACAGGCTGAAACAGTTGTAGCAAAGCCTGCAAAAGACTCTCCGCCAAAGGGCAAGAGCATAGGTATCATAAGAGTCTGAACCGTTCCCAGACAAAATGAAACTAAAATACCGAGCATAACTAAGAGCCAAAGTCCCTTTTTATCATAAATAAGATGAAAACCCAAACTAAGATCCTCAGCAAGTTTAGTGCCTTCACCTCGAGGTATTCCTCTCATTTCCCTTCTTACAATATAAGTAATAGGTAAGGTAATAAGTATGGTTAAAATATCAAGCATAAGAACCGAGCGAATACCTGCAAAACTAAGCACCAACCCTGAAAGTACGGGAGACAGCAGGTAACGGGAAGCCGGTATCAGCTGTACCATACCGCTCGCCCTTGTATATTCCTCCTTTTTTAGCAAATCTGATATTGTAGCCCTAAATGCCGGTTCTACCAAGGAAGAAAATCCTGAGCTTATCGCCGCTCCAAGCAGTATTCCTCCAACCAACATCTCTTTTTGCAAAAACTGTAAAGAAAATAAAATACACAAAAGACCTATAATTGACAGCCCGTCTCCCATCATCATCAAAACCCTGCGGTCATGCCTATCTGCCAAAGCTCCGGCAAAGGGAGAAAATATAAGCCCCGGCAAAAATCCTGCCAAGATCATCAGTCCCGTCATAGTGCTCAGCCCTGTTTTTTGATACATAAAAATACCCAATGCAAAAGAGCTCATGCCTGAACCGCTCGCAGAAATAAGGCTTGCTCCCCACAACAATAAAAACTTTTTATAACCGCTACTCATCTTTTTCACCTCGCTCTTCATATAAGGACAATTCCTTTAGCTTGGCAAAGCTTCCCTCTTTTGCACCAAGCATACGCTCCATGTTGTATAAAAGACTTTCCATACGGCTCTCCGAATCATTCTCACCTGTATTTTCATAAGGCACATCCATAAATCCCATGATCATAGCTAAGACAAGCTCCGCACTTTCATAAGGAAAAGCATTGTCAAATGTACCTTCTTTAACACCTTCTTGTATAATATCCCCCAGTATGGGAGCTATTTTTTGAATAAAGGCTCTGTTGCTCTTCTCATGAAAAAGTGCATTCTGAGGTTGATTAAGATAATCTATCATTAAATCTCCTCCGGATAGGCGCTTCATGCTTGCAGCAGAAAACAATAAAAAAATCTTTTCGTGTACCGATAAGCCCTTTTGTAAAACAATAGCTTTTGCCTCTTCTACTATCTTTTTTGCCGTTCTTTCTATAATTGCATCCATAATTGCCTCTTTAGATTCAAAATGATAATAAAGAGTTCCTCTTGCAATATCCAATTTACTCAAAATATCACTGATAGAAGTATTATCATATCCCTTTTCAAGAAAAAGAGAGAAGGACTCATCCAAAATTTGTTCTTTTTTACTCTTCATAAGCTCATCTCCTTTTTTAGACTGACAGTCGGTCTGTTTTTTATAGTCTAACAGTAAGCAAAGAATTTGTCAACCGGATTTAAAAATAAAAGTCCCACCATGATTCGCAGTGCAACTAAGCCTTATGCGTGGTGGGCTTTGTTAGGTACATATTATATAAAAATATGCCTTTATATTTTGTTCATAACTTTTTATGACAAAAACAACCGGTATCTTTGTTATGCGGCTAGGTAATACATTGTATTTTTATTATTTTTTGTCAATTAATCAATTCTTTCAAATATCATGGTAGCTTGAATCTTATCTCCTCCAAGAAAACCCTTAGAGCCTGAGGAAGTAGTCGAAATTGTATGCAACCTATAGCCCTTAGCAGCTTGCTTGTTGATTTCTGCCTGAAGATTCGTGAGACTTGCTACACCTGAACCTGTTCCAAAAAGTTTCTCTGTAAGCACTACCTGCAATACAATATACTTTTCATTATCTCCCCCGGCAGCTCTTCCGGGAACATTATCCCACATATTTTCCCTCCTATGGTCAAAATTATTGTTATTATACGAAATGCTTTAAATGTAGTATAGGTAAATGATTTGCGAATGTCAATCAATTTACTTATTTATAAAAAGCTGTAATAAACTTATTTCTAAATACTTTCATAGTTTCTGATTATCTTTTCGACCAGATCTAAATCTAATTTAAGTTCGGAGGATATTTCCTGCTTATCTATTCCTTTATTATAAAGTTTTAGGATTTTAGTACTATTTTCATATCCTTCTTCACGCCCTTCTTCACGTCCAAGTTCTCTATTTTCTCTATCTCTTTGGAATAGTGTCATATACTCCACCTCCATTTCCTTACTGTACTTAACCGCATCTACCTTCTTTTGAATGTCTTTTATCAAACTGTTATTCGCACTTGCCGCAAACTCCGCAGTTGTTGTCTCTATATATTGCAGGAATTCTTTGACATCAACGCTTACATCATCAAGCCTTCCTTTGGTATTTAAAAACATCTTTACGGTTTCATCACCGAGTATCAGTTTATTATCTTCTTTACAAATATTTTCAAAGGTGTAGATATGTCTTCCTTGATCAAAGAAATCAAAGGTACATATAAATATTACATAGGTTTTTCGTAGATCTTCATAAGGTCTTCCTGCACTTATCAGGTCCAGATCTATATTTCCTTGGTAGTACCTTGCTCTTTTGGGCAGGTCTTTTCTTTTTGTACGCTGCATTTCGACATTATAGACTGTATCCTTGTCATCATTAACATATACATCAAGACGTATACCTTTACCGTCGAGTAAGAGGTCTATCGTCTTTTGTGTTATTGGCGATACTACTTTCTTTATGGAAATATTTAATATCTGTTCCAAGACCCTGCGACAGATTTCATTGTCCGACATGACTTTGGCAAACAGAAAATCATCTTCAAGATTCAGATCTTTAATATTTTTTGGTTCATCATACATCGGCAGACCTCCTTATTAATTAAGAAAACAACTGTATTAATAAGTATAGATACGATAAAATAATTACTGTCTCTATTATAAGTATATCATATCACATATTGAAAAAGCCATATTCTGCTAAAATTATGATTTACTTAAATAAAATCCACTCTGCTTTTGATAGGCTGGTTATGTATTCTGTGTGAAGAACACCTTCCAATGCACAAGGAACGTTCTCTGTTGTATGATGATAGCGGAAACCGCATTTTTCCTGAACTCTCTTTGACTTTGTATTGCCGTCAAAATAACCGCACCAAATTTTCTCCAAATTCAGGTTATCAAATCCATGTCTTACAATCTCACGAACTGCTTTCGGTATTTTAGAAAAATGTTACAGTTTGGGTAGGTCATTTATCTTCGTCAAAAAAGTATTGCGTGTAAGACCCGGCTGTTTGGAGAATCTCATAAACCCTACACCTCACTTGTAATCTCCGTCATATACTCAAGCATGTCGGCGGACTCCGATTGATTGACCATGACCAAAAGCATATCTCCTGCAAGTATCTTGGTATTACCCCTTGGAAGTATCTCCGATGAACCTCTTTGCACCGATACAAGCAGGCAGTTACTTGGCAGATTAAGCTCCGCTACCAATTTGTTCTCAACCTTACTTCCCAAATGAACCGAAAGCTCAAGTAAGGTCTTTTTATCTTTCATAGTTTCGTCTTCCTTAATGCCCTTAGCCTCTTTTTTATTCTTAAGTATGTCCTCTAAAAGCATATCGTATACCGGCTCAACTCCAAGTAAGTCTGAGGTTACCATTGCGGTAAATACTACTACGGAAAGAGGCAGTAGTTGTTCAAAAGAGCCGGTCATTTCAAATATCAATATGATTCCGGTTATAGGCGCTTTTACTATGGCTGCAAAATGTGCTGCCATGGCAAGTACTGCAAAATTAAGCAAATATTCCGTAGGTACATTAAGATAATTTACACAAAGTAAGCCGAAAGCACTTCCAAGCATTGCCCCCAGTCCAAGCAACGGAAAGAATATTCCTCCCGGCACTCCGGAGCCGAATGATACAAAGGTAAATAAGTATTTTATTATTAAAAATGTAAGTATGGTCAATATACTAAACTTTGCAAAGCTTAATTCTTCTATAATGGCATGTCCGCCTCCTATAAGTACCGGCAGAGCCATTCCTATAATACCTGAACAAATAAAGGGTATCATAATCTTAAATTCTATACTTACAGGCAGTTTTTTATAAATATGTTTTGCCTTTATAACTCCATGGTTAAATACAAAACTGCTAAGTCCCATAAGAACTCCAAGTATTGCCAAAGACCAGTAGTATTTTAAGGGCATCTTGCTAAGTGTTCTAAATTCAAGTGCCGGCACTATACCGAATACCGATTTTGCCACCATATCCGCTGTAACTGCCGATGTCATGGCTGAAAGAAGCACCACAGGCGAGAAGTTTTTATGCACCTCTTCCAGTGCAAACATTACACCGGCTAAGGGAGCGTTAAATGCCGCTGCAAGTCCCGCACTTGCACCGCTTGTAAGAAGGTATTTTCTTTCATGATCCATTCTGCCGGCTTTTTTAGACAAAATCGCACCTACAGCCGCTCCCATTTGTATGGAAGGACCTTCCCTTCCTACGGAAAGTCCTGCCGCCAGTGCCGTAATACCTCCAAAAAACTTGTACATAAGCACCTTTAGCCAATCAGTCTTAAGCCTCCTTGTTACCACTCCCTCTACCTGCGGTATACCCGAACCGGATATATCGGGCTCTTTTCTTACACAAAAAGCCACAAATACCGCAGCTACTATAAGCATGGCAAAAACTCCTGCCATATGCAAGGGATTTGTCTTTGCAGTATTATAAATGCTGACCATGTGTTTTAGGAGTATCTCTCCCAGTATTCTGTATACAACTATTATAAGACCGCTTAGTATGCCTATAATAAAAGAATAAAAAATCATGGAATACTTTAATGTTGCATTTGATTCAAGCATATTTTGCGTGTTTTGCTTAGGTTTATTAAAAAACATAAATCTTTATACCTCATTTTTTTATTTGTCTTTATAAAAAATTATACAATATCACCGATGAGACTACAATGCATAGCACAGACAAATTCCTGCCCTATTCCTATATATATGAATAAAATATATCTAAGCCTCATTACCCCTTGGATAAAATAAGGGAAGTACTATCACTGCGTACCTCCCCTTATTTTATCTCATCTCCTCAATATGATATATATAATCAATAGTAGCCAAAGCCTGTATTATCTCACTATGTGTCTTATACTTTTTAAGCTCCTTGCTGTCTATTGTAAATATTACCGAATATACGCTAAGTCCCGAACCTATATAGGCTGAGTTAAACTCTATATCGTCAATTCTAAGTCCAAGCCTCCTTATAGTGGTTACAAAGTCCTGTAAATTTTCTTTATTTTTTAATTCAAGATGTATCTCAAAATGATTTGATCTGTTTTTTAAATACATCTCAAGCTTCGGCAAATATAAAAGTATGCCCCAAAGTGCGGTAAATGCAACTACGCTTACTATATAAAGTCCTGCACCGGCACTCAGTCCTATAAGTCCGCAAGACCAGAGTGCTACGGATGTTGTCAGTCCCTTGATTTGATTTCTTGAACTGAAAAGTATTGTTTTGCTGCTTAATATTGATATACTAAGTATTGCAAATGCCGATAAAACCGGTAAACTCATTTTCGTATTGTGCATTAAAAACAAGTCCATTATCATGGCAATAGTAGAAGTAAATGATACAAGTATAAATGTTCTGAGCCCTGCCGAGTGTCTTTTACTTGCCCTTTCACAGCCTATCATTGAAGAAAGTGAAACTGCGACCGCAATTCGCAAAGCCACCGATAAAAGACTGATATCAGTTGCAAGATACACCGTCTTACTTATACTGTCTATAAATGAATTAATCATATCCTACCCCTTATCTTTCATTTATCATGTGCGGATTTCCATAGTTATTATACTGCTCCTCCGCAGCCTCTGTAAATGCGGCTTCTTCCTCTGAGATAGCACTGTTTCGCTTGGGAAGTTCTCTTTGTATAGCCTGTATTCTTTCTATTAAAAGCTCCAGTTCGCTCTGCTTTTTCTCCTCCGGTATCTCTATTTCCGCAGTCAGGTCTTCAAGCTTATTGGAATAGGACTTTGAAAGATATAAGGCGAGTTTTGCACAGCCCGGACCTATAAGCTCATAAAGCACACTTGAGGCTAAAATAATGGTTTGTAAGGCATTGCCCATATCGCCTCCAAGTATCCTTGCACCGAGGGCTGCCAGTCCTATGGCAACACCGGCTTGGGGTATCAGAGCAAGTCCCAAGTAGTTTCTTACCTCCTTGCTTTTTCCTGCAATAACACTGCCCCAAAAAGCCCCTGCATACTTACCCAAGATACGCACCAAAAAGTATAATATACCTATGACAAGCAAAGACGCTCCGCCACCGGATGCCTTAGGGCTTAATAATATATCAAGCTTAAAATTAAGCCCTGAACGCACAAAGAATATCAATAATATCGGCGGGCTAAAATAATTTACCTGCTTAAAAAGCTTATCATCATCCGTAATGTTGATATAAACCGTTCCCATTGACATACAACCAAGTAAAGGTGATACATCCAGTAGTGCACAGATACCGCAAAAGGTAAAAAGCAGGGCTATTGTAATAATAAGCCTATTGTCGGTAGAACGGTTTTTAGGCATAAGCA
>ERZ773010.580-NODE-580-length-25354-cov-16.324637_pt1 | contig 25354 bp, 25 predicted proteins | sample MGYA00580842_ERZ773010 | MGnify/ENA primary metagenome ERZ773010 (study PRJEB29015, sample SAMEA2737982) | human oral metagenome | biome: human oral; feature: human-associated habitat; material: dental | place: China | collected 2107 ...
GGTCGATCTCGACGGCGGTGACGCGGGCCCCGGCCTCCAGGAGCGCCAGGGTGAGCGAGCCCAGGCCCGGGCCGATCTCGAGGACGTCCTCCCCCGGCCGCACCTCGGCGCGGCGGACGATGCGGCGCACCGTGCCGGCGTCGTGGACGAAGTTCTGCCCCCGGGCCTTGGCGGGGCGGACGCCCAGGGCCCGGACGAGTCCGCGCACATCCCCCGGGCCGAGCAGACCGCGAGCGGGGGCGTCGTAGTGCCCGGCACCGTGGACGGCAGAGGTCTCAGGCATGACAACAGCGTAGTGGGCAGAGCGCATGCTACGGGCCGTCCCGCCCGCATCGAGGGACGTCGGTGGCGAGGAGCATGATCGCTGGTCTGGTTTCAAGGACGTGCGGCCTCACCGGCTCAGAACCGTATCGGGCATGGAGAAACTGCGGTCCGCGCCGTCGGCCGGTCCAACCGAACCGGCGCAGCGGGGACCGCCATGCGCTCACGGCGGGCCGCCCCTTCACCGGGGCCCGCCGCAACAAGCGGATCACGGCGGACGGGCCGCGGCGCGCGCCTGCGACCCGGACCGGCCGATCAGTACCAGCCGGTCGCCTCCGAGTGCGCCCAGGCGGAGCAGGGCGAGCCGTAGCGGCCGGAGATGTAGCCGAGCCCCCAGATGATCTGGGTGGTGGGGTTGGTGCGCCAGTCCGCGCCGACCGAGCCCATCTTCGACCCGGGCAGGGACTGAGGAATGCCGTAGGCGCCGGAGGAGGCGTTCTCGGCCTGATAGTCCCAGCTGGACTCGCGGTTCCACAGGCTGACCAGGCAGGAGAACTGGTCGTCCCCCCAGCCGTAGGAGCCCATCATGGACCTGGCGACCGCCTGGGCGGAGGCGGCGTCGGTCCCGGCGGCGGCGGTCTCCGCCACGGGGGCCGACGGCGCGGCGGCGGGGGCGGGCCCCGACGACGCGCTGACCAGGCCCGGCGACTACCGCGTGTGGCAGCCGGAGGGGGAGCTGGACGCGGGGCTGCTCGAGCGCGCCGAGTCCGACCCCGGGGCCAGGGCCCGGCTCGTCGAGATCGCCCGGGCCATCTGCGACGTCGAGTCCCCGCTGACCCGCCACCGGCTCGTGACCACCATGAGCCGCGCCCTGGGCGACGGCGACGACCCGTCGCGCGAGGAGACGATCCGCCGGATCCTGGGCGACGACTTCGCCTACATCGACGAGCGCGACTTCGTGTGGCGCACGCGCGACGCGGCGCTGGTGCCCGCCTCCTACCGGCGCGGCGCCCTGGACCACGTGGACTCCATCGAGGAGATCCACCCGCGCGAGCTGACCGCGCTCATGGCCGAGGTCCGCGCCACCAGCCCCGAGTGGTCCTCCGTCGAGGAGCTGTGCACCGAGGCGCTGGCGCGCCTGAGCACCTCCAAGCGCCCGCTGAGCACGCCCGGCGTCCTGCCGGCGCTCACCGCCGCCCTGGAGGAGGCCGAGCGCCGCCGCAGGCGGTGAGCGGCCCGGTCCCCGGCCGCGGGGCGTTATCCTGAGGCGATGAGCCTGGATGACGACCTGCGGCGGGTGAAGGAGAAGATGGCGGCCCTCCCGTCGCACCGCGACTCGGAGGGCCGCCCCCCGTCAGACCCCGCCGCGTGGCGTCCGCCCCTGGAGGAGGAGGCGGTGGCGGCCTGGGAGGCCGAGCACGGGGTCGCCCTGCCCGCGGACTACCGCGCCTTCATCACCCGGGTGGCGGGCTCGGGCGACTGGCCGCACTGCGGGCTGATCGGGCTGGACGCGGCGGACTGGGACAAGGCCGACGCACCCGACCCCGCCGTCCCCTTCCCCTTCAGCCCGGCCGGTCCGCTGACCCCCGCGGACGAGACGGCCTACCGGGGGGCCCTCGGGCGCGGCGAGCCCGACCGCGGCTGGATACCCCTGTGCACGGAGGGCTGCGGCATGGACACGGTCCTGGTGGTCACCGCCGTCGACCCCGGGACGGCCGGAACCGTGTGGTACTTCGACGTGGCCCACGACTGCGGCGTCCTGCCCATGGTCCACCCCGCCACCGGTGCGCCCCTGCGCTTCCTGGAGTGGTTCGAGCTGTGCCTGGACGCGCGGGCCTCCGGCGAGGAGCCCTGCGGGAGCGACCTGGTGCCCTCCGAGTTCCTCCCGTGGTGACGTGCTCGGAGGGGATCCGGTACCATTTCACCGTCTCCCGGCCCACCGCCCCTGATGAGGATGAACCGATTGTGCGGCGCGAAGACGGCGGTATACGCACCTCGCCCGGCCGGCGCGCCCCTGCCCGCGGTGGGCCGCACCGCATGAGTCGCAGCGGGGCCCTCCCCGTCCAAGACCGAGGAGATGAATGACGATGCTCGCTTACCGAAGCGCCTTCAGCGCTGACGGGCCCGTCGACCAGGTGGCGCCCGCCGTGCGCGACGTCATGGTCGACTGGGCGGAGAAGAAGCACCGCAAGAAACTCGGCCCCGACGGCCTGGGGGCGCTCGCCCCCGGCGTGCGGTTGCAGCCCCATCCCGGGCTCGAGCTCCTCATGACCGACACCCGCGAGGAGCTGGAGGACCGCGTCTTCGGCTTCGTCGTCGTCGAGCGCCACGGCGCGAACGCCTGGGCCAGCCAGGTCATGGTCGCCGGCGGCCCCCGGCTGGGGGACCGCAGCCTCATCGTCGTCGAGACCGACTCCCCGCCCTCCCCCAAGGACCCGCTGCGCCCCAAGACCGCCAGCGTGCCGAGGTTCGTGCGCACCATGCTGGAGCGCTTCGAATGCGACGACGCCGGCATCCGCCTGAGCAACAGCCCGCAGGTCCTCGGCGCCGAGGACGTCCCCCGGCTCCTGGAGGAGCTGGGGGCGGACGACCACCACGGGCTCGTGCTGGTGGCGGGGACCCCCGAGGGCCGCCCCCTGCCGGCGTGGACGAAATTCATAGGCAATATCACCAAGGGGACGGTCGGCCAGGCGGCGACCTACATCCTCGACGAGGCGGCGACGTCGGCCTTCAACGGCGGCGTCTGCCCGCAGCACGCCGTGCCCGGCGGGGCCCTGCGCTCCTTCGCCCCGGGGGCCCTCTTCGAGGAGCCCGACGACGGCGCCCGCCACCGCCTCCTGGCCGCCCAGACCCTCGCCGACGACAAGCTCCGCAAGAAGGCCGGGCAGGTCCTCGAACGGCGCATCCGGGCCTTCACCAACGACCGGGAGCTGGAACGGCGCACCCGGCGCTACCTGTGGATACTGGGCCAGCACTTCGACGAGATCGTCTTCCGCACGCCCCGGCAGCGCGAGATCGGGCAGGCCGCCTCCACGGACGGGGCCTCCCCGGCGACGGCGCCCGCCGAGCTGCACGCGCGGGTGGAGGAGCTGACCGCCCGCCTCGCCGACCGCAATGAGGACCTGGACGACGCGAGGAAGGAGCTGGCCGAGGCCCGGGACAAGATCAGGCTCCTCGAGCAGCGCGACGCCAAGCGCGAGCAGGACGACGACGCCCTGCGCGAGGAGCTGCGGCTGCGCACCGACGAGCGCGACGAGCTCAACGTCGACTACGCCGTCGCCCTGGACGACAAGGACCGCGCCCTCGGCAGGGCGGAGAAGGCCGAACGGGAGGTGCAGCGCCTGCGCACCGTGCTCTCGCGCATCGGCCACGCCGAGGAGGCGTGGGACACCCCCGAGGAGGACGAGCCCGACCTCGCCCAGCCCTCGGACTGGCTGGAGCTGGCGACCTGGGCCGGCAACGGGGAGCTCGCCCGGGCCCTGCCCCGGGTCGACTTCACCTGCGACTGGGACCGGGCCCTGGACCTGGACGACCAGAACAACCTGACCTGGATCGCCACGACCTGGGACATCCTGCGGGCCCTCAACGACTACGGGCGCGCCCGGGCGGACGAGAGCGTGACGGTGCGCAACCTCCACGAGTACCTCAGCGCGCCGCCGGAGGGCTTCCGCACGGTTCCCCGCGGCCGCTACAAGCCCACCGAGTCGGAGACGGTCGAGAACCGGCAGCGATACCGCAAGGAGAGGACGTTCCCGGTGCCCGAGCAGGTCCCCGATCGCGACGACAACGGGCGCCTGTACATGGACCGGCACTTCGTCATCGCCACCGCGGGCATAGTCTCGCCCCGCCTCTACTTCCACGACGCCACCGACGTCCCCGACTACGGCAAGGTGGTCGTGGGCTACATCGGCCGCCACCTCACCAACGGCCAGACCAACTAGAGCCGCTGCCCCCTGCCCGGACCGGCGCCGGGGCCGCGCTCCCCATCACATCTCATGGGCGCGGGGCCCGCGGTCGTATAGCCTTCCCGTGGCGCCGTCCACCCGGGCGGGCCCGTCGAGGAGAAGAATGAGCACCAACTCTGAGCCGTCCTGGGCCGCACCCGAAGCCCCCGCGGCCTACCCGCCCGCCTCCGGGACGTCCCCGGACAGCCGCCGCCCCGGATCGGGCTCGTCCAGCGCCTCGCGCATGGCGGGGCTCATCCTCCCCCTGTCGCCCGCGAAGGGATTGGGGCGCAGCAGGCGGTCGACGTCCACTAGCGCTGCTCCCCCGCGACCTCGATGGCCTGGGCGAGGGTGAAGGCCCCCGCGTACAGCGCCTTGCCGACGATGGCCGAGTCCACGCCCGCCTCGACGAGAGCCCTCAGGGCGCGCAGGTCTTCGAGCCGCGCGACGCCGCCCGAGGCGACGACCGGGGCCGAGGAGGCCTCGGCCACCGAGGCGAGGAGGTCGAGGTTGGGGCCCTGCAGCGTGCCGTCCCTGGCGACGTCGGTGACCACGTACCGGGAGCACCCGGCCTCCTCCAGGCGCGCCAGGACCTCCCACAGGTTCCCGCCTTCGCGGGTCCAGCCGCGGGCCGCCAGGGTCTGCCCCCTCACGTCCAGGCCGACCGCCACGCGCTCGCCGTAGCGTTCGATCGCGCGGGACGTCCAGTCGGGGACCTCCAGGGCGGCCGTCCCCAGGTTGACGCGTGCGGCACCGGAGCCGAGGGCCGCACGCAGGCCGGCGTCGTCGCGGATTCCGCCGGACAGCTCGACCTTCGCGTCCGTCGAGGCGACGATGCGGGCCAGGAGCTCCCTGTTGGACCCGCGCCCGAAGGCGGCGTCCAAGTCGACGAGGTGGATCCAGGTCGCGCCGGCGGCGACGAAGGAGGCGACGGCCTCGGCGGGGTCTCCGTAGGCCTGTTCGGTTCCGGCCTCCCCTTGGACGAGTCGGACGGCCCGGCCGTCGACGACGTCGACGGCGGGCAGGAGCTGGAGGGGGCGGGTCATCGTTCTCCTACGGGTGTCGGTCATGCTGGTGTCGGCGGTGGGTCGTCGGGAGGGTGGAGAGCCAGTTGCCGAGCAGCCTCGCCCCGGCGTCCGACGATTTCTCGGGGTGGAACTGGGTGGCGCTGAGCGGGCCGTCCTCGACCGCGGCGACGAATCGGGTTCCGTGCCGGGCCCACGTCACCAGCGGCGGGTCGCCGCGCCCGTCCAGGCGTTCGCTCGGGTCGGAGGGGACGCCGTAGGAGTGGACGAAGTAGAAGCGCTCGCCCTCGACTCCAGCGAACAGCCGGGAGCCTTCCGCCGCTTCGACTCGGGACCAGCCCATGTGAGGGACGACGGGGGCGTCGAGGCGCTCGACGGTCCCGGGCCATTGGCCGAGGCCTTCGTGATGTCCGCGCTCCCGGCTGGACTCGAAGAGGACCTGCAGGCCCACGCAGATGCCCAGGACGGGCAGCCCGCCGGCCAGGCGCCTCTCGATGAGCCGGTCCGCCCCCACGGCGCGCAGTTTGTCCATGACCGTCCCGAAGGCCCCCACGCCGGGGACGACGAGCCCGTCGGCGTCCATGACGGCCTCGGCTTCGGCGGTGAGGCGGACGTCCGCCCCCGCGCGCTCCAGGGCGCGGACGGCGGACCGGACGTTGCCCGTCCCCGCGTCGAGGACGACCACTCGGCGCTTCACGCCGTCTCCCCGCCGGGTCGGGGGTCCTCGCCGGGCCCCCGATCTCCGGCAGACCCGTCCTGCGGGGGTTCGCCGTCGTCGAGGGGGCCGGTGACGCCTTTGCCTCTGCCGCGGGTTCTGCGCCCCTTGACGAGGTTCGCGATCATCGACGTGGTCACCTCGCCGGAGCGGATCCCCCCGTCGCCTTCGGGGTCCTCCTGTCCCAGGACGACGCGCTCGACGAGCGGGTCGACGGTGTTGAGCAGCAGGCCGGCCGAGATCTCCTCTCCGGCCCGGCCGTCGAGGAAGCGCCGGGCGCGCGTCAACCCGGACACGCCCTCCTCGATGCCGACGTCCGAGCCCAGGTCGACGTCGATGAGGACGACCCCGTACCGCGACAGCTTGGAGAGGACCGCGGCCACCATCGGCGCGTTGTCGGAGGGGGCGAGGTCGTCGTCCTCGTCGGCCTCGTCCGGGCCGGTGATGTTCCTGATGTCCCATTCGTCGTACTGCGGCTCGGGCAGGTCCCTGACGACGAGCGCCCCGCTGTCGGTCTGGACGACCCGGGCGTCGATCCCGTGCAGCGCCAGGATCCCCGCCACGACCTCGGGCTTGTCGAAGGGCGTGAGGATGACGTACCGCTTGATCGTCGTTCCGCTCACAGCGCCCCCTTCGTGGAGGGCACCCCGGCCACGCGCGGATCCGGCTCGACCGCCGCGCGCAGCGCCCGCGCCACGGCCTTGAACTGGGCCTCGGCGATGTGGTGGGGGTCGCGTCCCCGCAGGACGTCCACGTGCAGGCACACGGCGGCGTTGTGGGCGATCGCCTCGAAGACGTGGCGGGTCATCGACCCGGTGAAGTGGCCTCCGATGAGGTGGTACTGCTGGCCCTCAGGTTCGCCTTCGTGCACGAGGTAGGCCCTGCCCGATATGTCGACGACGGCCCGGGCCAGGGCCTCGTCGAGCGGGACGGTCGCCTCGCCGAAGCGGCGGATGCCGCGCTTGTCCCCCAGGGCGTCCCGCAGCGCCCGGCCGAAGCAGATGGCCGTGTCCTCGACGGTGTGGTGGACGTCCACGTCGGTGTCCCCGTCCGCGTCGACCGTCAGGTCGATCAGGGAGTGGCGCGACAGCGCCGCGAGCATGTGGTCGTAGAAGGGGACGCCCGTCGAGACGCGGGCCTCCCCCGTCCCGTCCAGGTTGATCTCCAGAGCGATGCGGCTCTCCGAGGTCTCCCGTTCGACCCGGGCGACCCTCCACGCGGCCGCCTTCCTCTGTTCCATCACATCGCCTCCTGGAGTGCGGCCAGGAATGCCGCGTTTTCGCCGGGCGTGCCGACGCTGACCCGCAGATGCCCCTCCGGCCCGATCTCGCGGACGAGGACGCCGCGCTCCAGCAGCGCCCGCCACACGGCGTGCCTATCGGCGAACGCGCCGAAGAGGACGAAGTTCGCATCCGAATCCGTCACGTCCAATCCTAGGCCACGCAGGCGGGACACGAGGCCGTCCCGTTCGTCCCGGATCGCGGCGACCTGGCGCGCCAGCGCCTCCCGGTGCGCCAGGGCGGCCCTGGCGGCGGCCTGGGTCAGGGCCGACAGGTGGTAGGGGAGCCTGGCGACCATGACCTGGTCGACGACGTCCCGCCCGGCGGCCATGTACCCGAGCCGCAGACCTGCCGCCCCGAACGCCTTCGACATGGTCCTCGTCACGACCAGGTGCGGGTTGCCCGCCAGGAGCTCCAGCGCGGAGGGCACCCCGCTCCTGCGGAACTCGGCGTAGGCCTCGTCGACGACGACGAGGCTGGCCATGCCCTCCTCGGGCCCGGTGCCGCGGGCGACGCGCAGGATCTCCCGCAGCTGGGAGAGCGGCAGGGCGGTGCCCGTCGGGTTGTTCGGGGAGGCGAGCAGGAGGACGGCGGGGCGCTCGCGCCGCATGACCTCCTCGACGCCGGACGCGTCCAGGGCGAAGTCCTCGCGGCGGCGCCCGGTCACCCACCGCGAGCTGGTGTCGCGCGCGTACTCCGGGTACATCGAGTAGGTGGGGAGGAAGGAGACGACAGCGCGGCCCGGCCCGGCGAAGGCCGTGAGGATCTGGAGCATGACTTCGTTCGACCCGTTGGCGGCCCACACGTTCGACGGCGGAAGGCTGACGCCGGACTCGCCGGCCAGGTACGTCGCGAGGTCCTCGCGCAGGGCGGTCGCGTCGCGGTCGGGGTATCGGTTCAGGCTCCGGGCCGCCTGCCCGACCCGGCGCTCGATCTCCGCGACGAGCTCGGGGGATGGCGGATAGGGGTTCTCGTTGACGTTCAGGCGCACGGGAACGTCGATCTGGGGAGCGCCGTAGGGGCGTTCGCCGGCGAACTCCGGGCGATACGGAAGACTGCTCACCCCTTCAGGGTACGGGTGTCGACGGCGTTTTCCGCGCCGGCCCGCGAGTGCGCGCGTCGGATTATGGCGCACTGCACAGATCCGCCCGGGCCCGGCGGAGCGCGGACGTCAGTCGATGCGCGCCTGGAGAGCCTCCGCGTGGGCCGGCAGGTCCTCGTCCGCGGACATCCGGCGCAGAGGCTCGTACAGGCCGGCCGCGGCCTCCTTGGTGTACTCGATCTCCTGGACGGCTTTGAGGAAGGAGTGGACGTTCAGGCCCGAGGCGAACCTGGCGGTGCCGCCGGTGGGCAGGACGTGGTTGGACCCGGCCAGGTAGTCGCCGAGCGGAACCGGCGTGTAGGGCCCGACGAAGATCGCCCCCGCGTTGCGGATGCGCTTGGCGTCGCGGTTCACGTGGCGGGTGTGGATCTCCAAGTGCTCCGGGCCGTAGGCGTTGGCGACGTCGATGGCCGCGCCGACGGTGTCGACGATCACGATGCCCGACTGCGGCCCGCCGAGCGCCTCGCGCACCCGCTCGGAGTGCTTGGTCCGCGCGGCGCGCTCGGACATCCTCCCCTCGACCGCGTCGGCCAGCGCGGTCGAGTCCGTGATGAGCACGGAGGCGGCGGCGGGGTCGTGCTCGGCCTGGGAGACCATGTCGGCGGCAATGTAGTCGGGGTCGGCGTCGGCGTCGGCGATGATCGCGATCTCCGTCGGCCCGGCCTCCGCGTCGATGCCGACCACGCCGCGCACGGCGCGCTTGGCGGCGGCCACGTAGACGTTGCCCGGCCCGGTGACCACGTCGACCGGCTCGCACAGCCGCAGCGGGTCGGGCGTTCCGGGCTCGCCCGCCGCCCCGTAGGCGAACATGGCCACCGCCTGGGCTCCGCCGACGGCGTACACCTCCTCGATGCCCAGCATGCGGCAGACGGCCAGGACCGTCGGGTGCACGAGTCCGCCGGCGTCCTTCCGCGGCGGGCTGGCCAGCGCGATCGCCTCCACGCCGGCCACCTGGGCGGCCACGGCGTTCATGATCACCGACGAGGGGTAGGCGGCCAAGCCGCCCGGCACGTACAGTCCGACCCTGCGGACCGGGATCCACCGCTGGCGCACCACCCCGCCGGGGACGATCCGCGTCTCCTGCCCGGCGGGCATCTGCGCCCTGTGCCCGGCGCGGTTGTGCGCGATCGAGAGCTCGAAGGCCTCGCGCAGCTCGGAGTCGAGGGATCCGGCCGCCTCCTCCAGGGCCGAGGCCGGCACTCGGAGGCGTTCGGGCCGCACCCCGTCGAAGCGTTCGGCGAGGTCGCGCAGGGCCGCCCCTCCGCGTTCGCGCACGTCGTCGACGATGGGTGCGACGGCGGCCGTCGCCGCCTCGACGTCGAGTGCGGCGCGGGGCAGGCGCTCGCTGAGTTCCCGCGGGGAGAGGATCTGGGCACGCAGGTCGATGCGACGAATCATGCCCTCTAGTCTAGGGTGCCGCCACCGGCCGCGTAGCCGCCGCCCGAGGTGTGAGGTCCGCGCCCGCCGTCCGGTCGATGCGCGCTACCGCGGGGCCCGGGGCGTTCGACCGGGAGGGGCCCTTCGGCGCTACCGGGAAGCGCCCCCGCGGGGAGTCGGATCCTCCCGGTCCTCCGAGCCCGGGTTCGGCTCCTCTCCGGGCTTCGGCCCGGTCTGGCCCGAGCCGTCGGGCGTCGCGGTCTGGGAGGCGACTGCGTCGACGGCTCCGCCGAATCGCCGGTCGCGCTCGGCGTAGGCCTGGCAGGCCCGCCACAGCTCGCGACGGTCGAAGTCCGGCCAGGCGACGTCGGAGAAGTACAGTTCGGCGTAGGCGGACTCCCACATGAGGAAGTTCGACGTCCGCTGCTCCCCGCCCGTGCGGATGAACAGGTCGACGTCGCCCATGTCCGGCGAGTAGAGGTATCTGCGGACGGTCCTCTCGGTGACCGCCCCGGGCTTGAGGCGCCCGTCGACGGCGTCGCGCGCGATCCTCCGGGCGGCGTCGGCGATCTCGGCCCGCCCGCCGTAGTTGATGCACATGTTGAGGACGAGCTCGGAGTTGCCGGCCGTCAGGTCCTCGGCGGCTCTCAGCTCCTTGAGGACGGAGGCCCACAGACGGGGGGTCCGGCCGACCCAGCGGACCCGCACCCCCCATGCGTTGAGGTCGTCGCGCTGGGCCCGCAGCACCTTGCGGGAGAATCCCATGATGAAGCGAACCTCGGCGGGGCTGCGCTTCCAGTTCTCGGTGGAGAAGGCGTAGGCGGACAGCTCCGACACGCCTATCTCCAGCGCTCCGGCGATGACGTCCATGAGGGTGGCCTCCCCCGCCCTGTGGCCTTCGACGCGGGGCAGGCCGCGCGCGTTGGCCCACCGCCCGTTTCCGTCCATGACCACCGCGACGTGCCTCGGCACGACCGCCAGCCTCGGAGGCCTGGCGCCCGAGGGGTGCGGGGGCGGCGCGACGGGTTCGCGCCCCGAGCCGTCTCTCGGCGTCTTCGCGCCTGTCGCCGTCACGCCGTCTCCACGAGTCTGAGGGAGCGGACGCGGCGTTCGACGTGCCACTGCAGGTAGGCGCCCACGAGGGCGGCCGCCTCGCGTCGCGCGTGGATCGGCGCGGCGTCGGCCGTCTCCCAGTCCCCGGAGACGAGGGCCCCGAGCAGCTCGACCGTCGCGGCGCCCGGATGGGCCGATCCGCGGGGCGCGCACGATGCGCACACCATGCCGCCGGACTGGATGGCGAAGGCCGCGAGGCCGTCGCCGCGCCCGCACACCGCGCATTCGTAGAGTGACAGGCCCCAGCCGGACAGGGCGACCGCCCGGAGCGCGTAGGAGTCGACGATGAGCCGCGGGCGATGGGCGCGGGTCGCCATGGCGTGGAGCGCGCCGAGCAGGAGGAGGTACTGCTGGGGGTCCGGCTCGCCTTCGCCCATGGCCAGGCCGTCGGCGACCTCGGCCAGGGTGCTCGCGCCGGTGTAGGCCTCGTAGGAGGCCGCGATCGACCGCCCGTAGGGGGCGAGGGTCGTCGCCTCGGTGACGACGTCCAGGCCGCGCCCCTCGTAGAGCTGGACGTCGACCATGGCGAAGGGCTCCAGGCGCGCCCCGAACCGTGACTTCGTGCGGCGCACGCCCTTCGCCACGCCCCGGACCTTTCCGTGGTTGCGGGTGAGCATCGTGATGATGCGGTCGGCTTCGCCCAGGTCGTGGGTGCGCAGCACGATGGCCTCGTCGCGGTAGAGCTTCACTGGGAGATTATCGCACGCCCGGCCGAGCGCCGCGTCAGCGCAGCGCCCTGTTGATCGCGGAGACGATCGCGTTGAAGCCCGCGCGCATCGTGGAGGGGTCGATGCCGCAGCCCCACAGGACCTGGCCGTCGACGTCGCATTCCACGTAGGCAGCCGCAGTCGCGTCCCCTCCCGAGGACAGGGCGTGTTCGACGTAGTCCAGGACGTGCACGTCGACGCCGAGCTGCCCGAGCGCCCGCACGAAGGCGTCGATGGGGCCGTTGCCGGAGGTCTCGACCGCGTGGCGGATCTGCCCGGAGTCGGCGGACTCGACGATCATGGCCTTGAGCACCGTGCTCTGGCCGTCGCCCGCGGTGAGCGTGGCCGAGGAGAGCCTGTAGCGCCCCCACGGCGTGAGCCCGTCGGCGACGGTGTGCGGCAGGTACTCGTCGGCGAAGATCGACCACAGGTCCTCGGCCGTGACCTCGCCGCCGAAGGCGTCGGCGTGCCGTTGCACGATGCCCGACAGCTCGATCTGCATGCGCCGCGGCAGGTCGAGGTGCCGCGTGCTCGACAGGAGGTAGGAGACCCCTCCCTTGCCGGACTGCGAATTGACGCGGACGACGGCCTCGTAGCTCCGCCCGACGTCCTTCGGGTCGATCGGAAGGTAGGGGACCTCCCAGACGACGGCGTTCTCGTCGCCGCCCGCGGCGGCGACCCGGTCCCGGCGGTCGGCGAAGCCCTTCTTGATCGCGTCCTGGTGGGAGCCGGAGAAGGACGTGTAGACGAGGTCGCCTCCGTAGGGCGTGCGCGCCGGGACCTCCATCTGCGTGCAGTGCTCGACCACGCGGCGGACCTCGTCGATGTCCGACAGGTCGAGCTCCGGGTCGATCCCCTGGCTGAAGAGGTTCAGCGCCAGGGTGACGAGGTCCACGTTGCCGGTGCGCTCGCCCTGTCCGAAGAGGCAGCCCTCCACGCGGTCGATGCCCGCGAGCATGGCGAGCTCGGCCGTGGCGATGCCGGTTCCGCGGTCGTTGTGGTTGTGGGCTGAGAGCGCGACGAACTCGCGCCGGGAGAGGTTGCGGCTGACGTATTCGATCTGGTCGGCGTACACGTTGGGGGTGCAGCGCTCGACCGTGGTGGGGAGGTTGACGACGATCTCCCGGCCCGGGCCGGGCTGCCAGACGTCCATGACGGCCTCGCACACCTCGAGCGCGAAGTCGAGTTCGGTGTCCACGAAGATCTCCGGCGAGTACTCGAATCCGGCGACCGTGTCGTCCCCCAGCGTCTTCTCCATGTAGGCGACGAGCTCCTGCGCGCCGGAGACCGCCAGCTGCTTGGTCGCCTCGCGGTCGTTGTGGAACACGACGCGCCGGAACACGGGCGCCGTGGCGTTGTACAGGTGTACCGTGGCGCGCGGCAGCCCGTCGAGGGCGTCGACCGTCGCGTGGATGATCTCCGGGCGCGACTGGGTGAGCACGGAGATGGTCACGTCCTCGGGCACGAGCCCCCCGTCGGCGAGGGACCGGCAGAACTCCAGGTCCGCGGCCGAGGCCGCCGGGAATCCGATCTCGATCTCCTTGACGCCCAGCCGGACGAGCAGGTCGAAGAGCATCCGCTTGCGCGCCGGGTCCATGGGCTCGATGAGGGCCTGGTTGCCGTCGCGCAGGTCCGTCGAGAGCCATCGCGGCGCCTTGTCGATGCGGCGGTCGGGCCATCGGCGGTCGGGCAGACGGACGGGGTTGACGTCGAGGAAGTGCCGGTATTTCGCGGTCGGCATCCCGGACGGCTGTTGGCGGCTTGAAATTCCCTGTGTTCGCATGGCGTTCGGCGTTCTCCTAATCGACGGTGAGGCGACCGGCGGAATCGACTCCGCGGCGGGGCAGCCGGTCTAGCCGACCCCGACGCGGCACGTAAGCAGCGAGAACGCGGACACGGCGACTATTGTAGACGGCTTCGCGAACGTCCGGTCAACTCGTCCGCCGCGCGGCTCGGGCTTGCGGGCCGGGCGGGCGCCTGCGGCTCGGCGGGGCCCCGCGGTCCTCGGCTTCGGATGGGCCCTCGCTCCCCGGATCGCCGGGCCCCGGCGCCCGGGCGGCCGTCAGCCGGGGATCTCCATGTCGCTCGGCTGATGCCCGGCCGCGGCCTGGACCTCCTGCAGCTCCCGTCCGAATTCGGCCGCGCTCTCCGGCCGCTCCCCCGGGTCGTGGGACATCGCCCGCCGGAGGATGGCGTCGAGCCGGCCGGTCGCCTCGTCGCCGACGCCGAGAGGGGCGGGGACGGACGGGACGTCGCTGTCCAGGACCCGGGCCACGTATTCGCGCTTCGTCTCCTGCCCGTCCAGGCTGTAGGGGGCGTGCCCCGCCAGGGCGGTGTACACCGTGGCGGCCAGGGAGTAGACGTCGGCCGGCGTGCCGGACGGCCGGTTGAGGAGCACCTCGGGCGCGGCCCACGGAAGCGAGGCGCCCAGGACGTCGTCGTTGGAGGCGCCCACGAGCGTGGCGATGCCGAAGTCCCCCAGGAGCGGCCGGCCGAATTCCGAGTAGAGGACGTTGGCCGGCTTGAGGTCGTAGTGGAGGATCCCCATGACGTGGGCGGTGTGGACCGCTCCGGCCACCTGGACGCCCATCTTCAGGACCTCGTCCATCGGCAGCGGGCCGGAGGCCAGGCGTTCGGCCAGAGACGGCATCGGGCAGTACTGCATGACGACGTAGGGGTGGCCGGATTCGGCCACGTTCGCGTCGTAGATCGAGACCACCGAGGGATGCCCCGAGAGCTGCGCCATGAGGTCGACTTCGTCGCGGAACTGCGAGGACGTCCCCTCCCCCAGGGACCTCTTGGAGAGGACCTTGATGGCCACGAGGCGCCTGGGCAGCTGCTCCTCGTACAGGTAGACGTCGGAGAACCCGCCCGATCCCAGGTAGGAGATGAACCGGAAGTCGTCGAGCGCGGGCGGGGCCCCGTGGGAGCGCCGCGCGGGGGCCGCCTTGTTCGCGTAGCCGATGCCCAGGGCTTCGAGCCCCATGTCGCCGGGGACCTGCCCCTCGGGGACCCCGGCATCGGGCTCGGGCTCGCCCAGGAGGGTCGGCGGAGAGGCCAGGGCGGCCGCCTCCTCCTCCGTCATGACGTCGACCACGATGGCCGCCTGGGAGGAGGAGCGCCGGCCCGCGTGCGAGACGATCGTCGAGGAGGCGCGTTCGGCCCGGCGGAGCTGATGGACCAGCCTGGCGGTGCGCGAGTCCGCGAGGTCCCTGCACACCTCGCCAGTGCCGATGACGAAGCGCTGGCCCGCCTCCATGGGCACCGTCCACAGTTCGCCCGGGAGGTCGTAGCCGACGTCGTCGGCCGTGGGAAGGGCGCGGACGCCGCCCGACGACGAGACCTCCAGGATCTCCATGCCCCCCGAGGACAGGGCGATCCACGTCGGCTCGTCCTCGATCCGGGTGGCGATCAGGCCCGCCAGCCGGACGTCGTCGATCCCCGTGTAGGAGCCGGTGCGGTTGAGGATCGTCGCCTCGGCTATGCGCCGCGACATGCCCCTGACGACGTCGCGCCACAGGTCGTGCACGTGCCCGACGCCGGGCCCCGCCGGGTGGGCCGCCCGGAGAGCGGCGAACGCGTCGATCATCATCCACGAGATCTCCCTGGCCAGCGGGAGGTCCTGGCGCGGGTCGGTGGCCACGAAGACGGGCATCTCGGCGATGAGGCCCTCGTTGAGAGCGGCGTCGTCCCCGGAGGCCGCGCTCCCCCACCGAATCGTGAAGTCCGCCCATTCGCGGGCGTTGTCGAGGTCGGCCGCCGTCTCACGCACGACTGTTGGGGTCGTCGTAGGATGCGGGATCCTGGAGCCGGTAGAGCATGTCGGGGGTGACGATCCGCGTGGCCACTGCGTGTTCGACGAGCCGCGCCCGGCGGTTGACGGCCAGTTTGTCGGGACCGCCGTGCAGGCCCCTGACCCCGTACCGGGTCAGGCGTTCGCAGATGTGGTCGAGCTTGCGGTTGAACCGGGTGATCGGCCAGCCCAGGCGGTTGGCCGCGTCTTGGGAGGACGGAATCGACGAGGTCGTGCCGCGCCCGGTGAGCACCGGCTCGGAGAGGGCGAGGACCAGGAGGAGCTGCGAATTGGTGAGTTCGATCGGGCCGATGGTGGTCTCCCCCGACTCCGTCTTGTCCGCGACGGCCGAGGGCAGGTAGGCGGGCTGGTCGTTGACCAGGCGCATCTCGTAAGTCGTGCGGCCGGCCGTGAACAGGAGGGTGGTGTCGGCGTACACGAGGGGCAGCCGGGCTTCGGGCTGAAGATACGCCTGTGTGACTCCGGCGGAGTCGGCCAGGGTCGCCGACAGGCGGGAACCGATGTTCTCGATCCACCACATCCCCTCCACGAAGGAGATCACGAGGAAACGACGGTGGAGGTACTGGTTGTCGTCCAGTTCGAGCGGGCCCTCGCGGCCGATCAGGAAGGGCTCGCCCGGGTCGATGTGAAACCACTCTCCGCAGAACTCGAGTGAAAGGCTCATGTGCTATTCCCCTATCTTCATCAGGGCGACCGTCACGTTGTCGCGGCCGCCCTGCGTGAGTGCGACGTCGCGCAGTGCGAAAGCCAGGCCGTTGAGGCTCTCCTCAGCTTCAACGTCAACAATAACCGACGCGATCGCGGTGTCGTCCAGTTGGTCGGAGAGCCCGTCCGAGCACGCCAGGACGAGGTCCCCGGGCTGGGACGGGAAGGCGGAGACGTCCAGGCGGCACGGGCCGTAGCTGCCGATGGCTCGCGTGATGACCGAACGCCGGGGATGGTAGCGGGCCTGCGCCTCGGAGATCTCGCCCTCGTCGATGAGCTCCTGGACGAGGGAATGGTCCCGCGTCAGCCTGCGGAGCTCGCCGCCCCTCCACAGGTAGACGCGGGAGTCCCCGATGTGGAAGACCGTCCAGTTCGCCTCGCCCACGCAGTACAGGGCGCCCGCCAGCGTCGTCCCGGCCCCCGGCTGAGCGTTGACCCGGGTTTCGGTCGTGTCCAGGACTCCGTCCTTGACGTAGGAGACGATGTAGGTCCTGGCCTCGGCGACGCATCTTTGCAACAGCGACGCTGCGTCCGCCGTCGACACGGTGCGCCACGGGATCCTCGCCAGGGAGTCGACGGCGGCCTGCGCCGCGCGGTCGCCGACGAGATGACCGCCCATGCCGTCCGCGACGGCGACCATCGGCGGGTGAAGGAGGTATCGATCCTCGTTGCGGAAACGGATCCGCCCCGGATCAGTCACCCCCGCCACAGATATTTGCATGCCCCAAGCTTACGTCAGACCTCGGCGGGAACCCGGAAGCCTAGCCAAGCGAGGGGTAAAGTCCCCAGTACGCCAAGGATAGGAAGAGGACGGCCTGCCCGGCCAGGCCGATCGCCATCGTCGCGCGGGCCGGCCAGGACAGCCGGCCGGGGGCCTCGCGCCAGCGGAACGGCACGCCGACGAAGAGCCACGCCGCCGAGAGCGCCGTCGCCTGGCAGAGGAGCCAGCCTCCCTGGACGACGACGCTGTTGCGCTGGTAGGACGTCGCGTAGTAGGCGAGCGTGACGATGTAGGCGACGAAGACGACGCACGCCAGGCAGATCCCCGCGGAGGCCGAGTGGAGCCAGCGGCCGCATCCCCTCAAGTCGATCAGACGCCTGCCGCGTCGGCGGAGCATGCCCGCCAGGGAGAGGAGCCCTGCGGACGAGACGAGGAGCAGCCCCGTGGCCACGATGAGAACGATCGACATCCCCGAGGCGAGCTTCGGCGCCGGAGCGACCTTGCCGCCCATGTAGGCCTGGACCGGCCTCGCCCCGGCGACGCGCGGCTTGGCGTGGGCCGTCGACGGCAGCCCGTTGACCCAGTCGGAGACGTCCTGCATCGGAGGGATGAGGAGGACTTTGCCGACCTTCAACCCGTGGCTGGCGCCCTTGTAGTACCGGACCGTCAGGGCGGTGTTGCCGGCCTTCTCCAGATCCCTTCGCAGGGTCAGCGGCGCCTGGACCATCGGCATCGACATGTCGTTCGTGCCGTAGACCATGAGGACGGGCATGGTCATCCTGCGCTGGTATTCGGAGACGTCGAAGTCTATGTAGGCGAAGTCCTCGAACTGCTGGCCGACGATCTTGGCTATGACGTCGATGATCTGCCGGGGAGCCCCCAGGTTGCGCATGTAGGAGTCGGCCGCGAGCGCGCCCTGGGTTCGGATCGGCAGCACCGGCGCGGACACCATGACGACGTAGGAGACCCGGGGGTTCGACGCGGCGATGATGGGGCCCATGTAGCAGCCTTCGGACACCGCGTACAGCCCCGACCTCCTGGGGTCCACGCCCTGGGAGCCGAGGAGGTAGCCGAAGGAGTCCTCGTAGTCCCTCGCCAGCGCCGTGTAGTCGCGGTGGGTGGTCGAGTAGTCGTTCGTCCGCTTCTGCGGGACGAGCGTGGCGATGCCCGTGGAGGCGATGACGTCGGTCTCCTCGGCGAAGGCCTGGTGGGAACTGGTCCCGGTGCCGTGGACGAACACCATCCCCGGGACGAGGCCCTGGACTCCGAGGGGGATCTTGAGGGTCGCCGGGATCGCCGAGCCGTCCCTGGTGGGGACGCTGACCGTCGTCGTGCGGACCTGGTAGGCGCCGCGGGGCGCGGTGGGGGCCGCGCCCTTGATGGAGGTGTCCGACGTCTCGGGGACGATGAGGGTGCGCATGGGCTGCGGGTTCCATCTCGGGCCGGCCCACGTCCCCCACATCCCCAGGAGGAGGACCACGGCGATCCAGGCGATCGCGCGCCGCTGCCTGGTCCGCACCCGTCGGGCGGCGCCGACGGCGGGCCCGGTGCCCGCCTCCTCCGCGGGCGGGGAGCCGGCGTTCTCGACGCCGGCCTGGGGCGTCGCGCGGTCGGCGCGCGGTTCGTCTGGCGAGGGAGGGGAGCCCTCGCGGGGTGGGGGCGCCATCAGAAGCCCAGCCGGCCCATCTTCTTCGGGTCGCGCTGCCAGTTCTTCGCGACCTTCACGCGGAGGTCCAGGTAGACGTGCCCGCCCAGCAGCCGTTCGATCCCCTTGCGCGCCGTCCGCCCGATGCGTGTGAGCTGCCGTCCTCCCTTCCCGATGACGATCCCCTTCTGCGAGTCGCGTTCGACGTGGAGGTCGGCGCGGATGGTCGCCCCGTCGATCTCCTCGACCGTGACGGCCAGGGAGTGGGGGAGTTCGTCCTGGAGGTCCTCGAGCGCCGCCTCGCGGATGAGCTCGGCGATGAGCGTCTCCTCGGTCTCGCCCGTCACGGCGTCCCGAGGGTAGAGGGGCGGGCCGGGGGGCATGCGTCCGACGAGCAGGTCGGTCAGCCGCTCGACCCGCTCCCCCGTCGCGGCGCTGACGGGGACGATCTCCGCGAAGTCCGCGAAGCGCGAGACCTCCAGGAGGCGTTCGGCGAGCGCGGCGCGCCCGAGGAGGTCGGCCTTCGTCACGGCCGCGATCGTCGGCGCGCGGCCGCCGACGAGCTGGGCGAGGAACCGGTCGCCCGGGCCGATGGCCTCGTCGGCGGGAAGGCACACGACGACGGCGTCGACGCCGGCGAGGCTGTCGCGGACCATGTCGTTGAGCCTCTCCCCCAGGAGGGTGCGGGGGCGGTGCAGCCCGGGGGTGTCGACGATGACGACCTGACCGTCCTCGCGGTTGACGACGGCGCGGATGACGCGCCTGGTCGTCTCCGGGCGGGCCGAGGCGATGGCCACCTTCCGGCCGACCATCGCATTGGTGAGGGTCGACTTGCCGGTGTTGGGCCGCCCGACGACGCAGGCGAATCCGGCCCGGAATCCCTCGGGGGCCGAGAATCCCGCCTCGGGGGGCCTGGCGGCGGGGGGGCCGTCATTCATCGTCTTCTCCTTCTTCGTGCGCGCGTCTGGCCACAATCGTAGCCAAGCGGCGGCGGCGGCCCTGGAAGCGCTCCGCGGACAGGTGGATGCCGCCGACGCAGGCGGTCGACCCGGCGATGGGCACGCGGCCGATGAGCTTGGCGAACAGGCCGCCGACGGTGTCGACGTCGTCGTCGTCGAGCTTGACTCCGAACAGGTCGCCGAGCTCGCCGATGGGGAGCCTGGCGGGGACGCGGAACACGCCGTCCGCGAGGACGTCGACTTCGGGGACGGCGCGGTCGTGCTCGTCGGAGATCTCGCCGACGAGCTCCTCGACGATGTCCTCGATGGTCACGAGCCCGGCTATGCCGCCGTATTCGTCGACGACGAGCGCGATGTGCACTTGGTCGGCCTGCATGTCGCGCATGAGGTCGTCGACGACCTTGGTCTCGGGGACGAACACCGGGTCGCGCATGAGGTCGTCGACGGTCAGGCCGCCGGCGTCGGCGCGCAGGTGCGTGCGGCTCAGGACGTCCTTGAGGTAGACGACGCCCAGGAGGTCGTCGGTGGTCTCCCCCACCACCGGCACCCTGGAGAATCCGGAGCGGGTGAACAGGGACATGGCCTTGTCCAGGCTCGCGTCCCCGCCGATGGTGACCATGTCCGTGCGCGGCACCATCACCTCGCGGACGAGCGTGTGGTTGAGGTCGAAGACGGACTGGAGGAGCTCGCGGTCGTTCTCGTCGAGGACGACGGACTGCGAGACCCGTTCGACCATGACGGCGAGCTGGTCCTCCCTGACCTGCTCCGACTCCTCGGGGCTCACCTCCCGTTCCCGGACGGTGCGCGAGGCGATCGCGGTGACGGCGGCCGCCGGCCCGGAGATCAGGCCGAGGGTCTGGATGGGTCTGCGCAGGCCGACACCCGTCGGCGAGGCGACGGCCATGAGGGCGGTGACGCACGCGAGGATCCCCGCGAAGGCCAGGGCCGCCTCCCACCACGTGGACACCACGCCGGCCAGGGCGAGGGTCAGGAACAGGGCTGCGAAGGCGGCGAAGACGATGCGCAGGAAGACCAGGCCCGCGATCGCAGCCTGGCGGCGGGCGACGAGGAAGGAGATGCGCCTGGCCCCGCGCGCCCCGGAGGCCTCGGCTTCGACGGCCTCGTCGCGGGTGACGCGGCCGAGCGCCGCCCCGCCCGCCGAGCACAGAGCCTCCAGGGCGAAGGAGAGGACGGCGCCGACGATCAGCGGGCCCACGGGGATGTCGGAAGCGTTCATGTCTCAGTCGGCTCGGGGGCCACCGGGTCGTCGCGCCGCTGGGCGAGGAAGGTCAGCAGGAGCCTGCGCTGGAGGTCGAACATCTCCTTGCGCTCGTCCTCCCGGGCGTGGTCGTAGCCCAGCAGATGCAGGATGCCGTGCGTGACGAGCAGGAGGACCTCCTCGGCCGTCGAATGGCCGGCGTTGTAGGCCTGGCGCGCCGCCACCTGGGGGCAGACGACGATGTCGCCGAGCATCCCCTCCTGCGGCTGCTCTCCCGGCGGGGCCGGCCGCAGTTCGTCCATGGGGAAGGACAGGACGTCGGTCGGGCCGGGCAGGTCCAGCCAGTCGACGTGCAGGCGCTCGATGGAGGCCTCGTCGGCGAGGATGACGTTGAGCTCGGCCTGCGGATGCACCCGCATGTGGTCGAGCACGTAGGTCGCCAACGCGGAGACCTCCGCGAGGTCGAGCGCCGGGGTGAACCCGGACTCGTCGTTGACGTCGACGCTCATGATCCGTCCCTTCCGCGCGGCCCTCCGGCCTGCGCCTGTGCCTCGCCCCACCGTGCGTAGGCGTCGATGATGTCGCTGACCAGCCGGTGTCGCACGACGTCCGCGGAGGACAGCTCGCAGAACGCGATCCCCGGTATGTCCCTGAGGATGCGGCGGACGAGGATGAGCCCCGAGGTCGTGCGCCCGGGCAGGTCCACCTGGGTGACGTCCCCGGTGACGACCATCGTGGAGCCGAATCCGAGCCTGGTGAGGAACATCTTCATCTGCTCGGGCGTCGTGTTCTGCGCCTCGTCGAGGATGACGAAGGCGTCGTTGAGGGTCCGCCCGCGCATGTAGGCCAGGGGCGCGACCTCCACGGTCCCCGCGGCCATGAGCCGGGGTATCGAATCCGGGTCGAGCATCTCGTACATCGCGTCGTAGAGGGGGCGCAGGTACGGGTCGATCTTGTCGGTGAGCGAACCGGGCAGGAAGCCCAGGGACTCCCCCGCCTCCACGGCCGGTCGGGTGAGGATGATCTTGGAGGCCTTCCGCGTGTTGAGGGCCACCACGGCCTTGGCCATCGCCAGATAGGTCTTGCCCGTGCCGGCCGGGCCGATGCCGAAGGTGACGGTGTTCGCGTCGATGGCGTCCACGTAGGCCTTCTGGCCGACGGTCTGGGGCCGGATGGTCCTGCCCCGAGCGGACAGGACGTCGTAGGTCATGACCTGGGAGGGGCTGGCGACCCCCGAGCGGGAGATCGCGATGGCGCGCTGGACCGCCTCCGTCGTCAGGTGCTGGCCCGACTGGACCACGTCGACGAGTTCGCCGATGAGGGCTTCGGCGACGTCCAGGTCCGCCTCCTGGCCGGTGAGCGTGATGCGGTGGTCCAGGACGTGGATCCTCGCCGGGGCGAGGCCGGTCTCCAGTGCGCGCAAGACCTCGTCCCGGTGGCCGAGGAGGTTGATCATCGAAACGTGCTCGGGCACCAGAATCGTGCGCTTGGCCGGTTGACTCATCTCTGCGATTCTATCCGGCGACCAGGCGCATGCCGCTCAAGGCCGCCATGGCGAAGGGGCCGGCGCTGGCGGACCGCAGGACGTTCGACGAGAGGAGGACGGGCCGCCCGCCCGCCTCCCGGAAGGCTTCGAGCTCCCGGTCGGCGATGCCGCCCTCGGGCCCGACGACGATCCATAGATTCTCCGCCCTGGCGTCGGGCAGCCCCTCGCGGGCCTCCTCGTGGCAGACGAGGAGCGTGGCGCCCTCCCGCACGGCGAGGGCGACGACGCCGTCCGTCCCCAGCATCGGCGTGACCTCGGGGATCCACGAGCGGCGGGACTGCTTGGCCGCGGCGAGCGCGGTCGCCTCCCACCGGGCCCTGCCTCTGTCCTCCTTGCCCTTCCACGCGGCGATCGACCGGTCGGCCGCCCAGGGGACGAACCGGCTGGCCCCGTACTCGGTCGATGTCTCCACCGCCTGGAGGTCGCGGCCCGCCTTGGCGAGGGCTTGGACGAGCGTGATGCGCGGACGCGGGGCCTGTTCGCGCACGCGCTCGCGGACGTCCAGCGCGAGGCGGGCCCCGCCGGCCTCGGCCACGACGCACCGCGCCCGGGTCCCCCGTCCGTCGACGACGTCGATCCGTTCGCCCGCTCGGGCGCGTCGGACGGTGGCGGCGTGGTGCGCCTCGGCCCCGTCGAGGACCAGGGTCGATCCCTCCTCGGCGTCGGACAGGTCGTCGCAGACGTAGACGGGCGCCGTCACGAACGGATTCTCTCCCGCAGCTTCGAGAAGAACGAAGAGCTGTGCTGGACGACTCTGGCGGCCGGGAGCTCCTCGCCGCGCAGCTTGGCGAGCTGCTGGAGGAGGGCCCTCTGGGCGTCGTCGACCTTGGAGGGGGTCTTGACCTCCACGACGACTTTCAGGTCGCCGCGGCCGGGGCGGTTGAGGCGGCCGACTCCCAGCCCCTTGAGCGAGATGACGTGGCCGGAGTCGGTGCCCGGTTCGACGTCGATCGTCCGCCGTCCGTCGAAGGTCTCGACGTCCAGGGAGCAGCCGAGGGCCGAGGCCGTCATCGGCACTTCGATCTCGCACACGAGGTCGTCGCCGTCGCGCTGGAAGACCCTGTCCTCCTTGACGCGCACTTCGACGAAGAGGTCGCCGGGCCCGCCGCCCTCGACTCCCGCCTCGCCCTGGCCCGAGAGGCGGATGCGCATGCCGTCCTCCACCCCGGCGGGGACGCGCACGGTGACGTTCCTCGTGGCCCTGACGCGTCCCTCGCCTGCGCATTCCGAGCAGGGCGTGACGATGACCGTGCCGTGCCCGCGGCAGGCCGGGCACACCGTCTGGGTGACCATCTGGCCGAGGATCGAGTTCGCCACGCGCTGGACCGACCCCGTGCCGCCGCACTCCCGGCATGCGACCGGCTCGGTGCCCGGGGCGGCGCAGGAGCCGTGGCACGTCGGGCACTCCACGGGCAGGGTGTGGGAGATCTCCTTCTCGGCGCCGAAGACGACGTCCTCCAGCTCCAGGGAGAGGGAGACGAGGGCGTCCTGGCCGCGCCGGCCCCGCGGGGCCGGCCCCGTGCGGACGCCGCCGAAGAAGGATTCGAAGATATCGGAGAACGCCCCGAATCCGCTGGGCATCCCCGACCCGCGCAGAGCGTCGTCCCCGCCGAGGTCGTACATCCTCCGGGACTCCTCGTCGGACAGGACGGCGTAGGCCTCGTTGACGGCCTTGAACTCCTCCGCTTTGCCCGGCCCGGCGACGTCGGGGTGGAGCCTGCGGGCGAGTCTGCGGTACGCCCTCTTGATGTCCTCCTGGGAGGCGTCGCGGGGCACGCCGAGGGTTTCGTAGTGGTTTGACACGGCCTTCCTAGCGGTTGCTGAGAATATCGGACAGGTATCGGGATATCGCGTAGACGGCGGCCATGGTCCCCGGGTAGTCCATCCTCGTGGGGCCGATGACGCCGACGCGGGCCACCGACTGCTCGGCGACGTCGTACGTCGAGGAGACCACCGACGCCTCGGAGAGCTCCTCGTAGGGGTTCTCCTCGCCGATGGACACGGAGACGCCGTCCTGCATGGCCGCCAGGAGCCTGAGGAGGACGACCTGCTCCTCCAGGGCGTCCAGGACCGGGGAGATCGAGCGGGCGAAGTCGACCGAGTGGCGGGAGAGGTGCGCGGCGCCGGCCATGACGAGCCGCTCCTCGGCGTCGGCCCGCAGGGCCTCGGTTATGGCGGTGCCGACCACGTCCAGGACCTCGTGGAGGCGGGCGGGGGCCGCCTCGGCCAGCGACGCCAGGGGAAGGGCCAGGTCGGCCAGGCGCAGGCCGGTCAGCTCGGCGTTGAGGCACCGGCCGAGCGAGGCCAGGTCCTCGGCGTCCACGTCGCGGGCCAGGGCGAGGGTCCGCTGTTCGACGCGGCCGGCCTCGGTGATGATGACCAGGATGACGCGCCCGGCGCCGGACGGGATCAGCTCGATGTGCCGCAGGGAGACCCGCTGGAGCGAGGGGTACTGGACGACGGCCGCCTGCTGGGTGATCTGCGCCAGCGCCCGGACGGCTCGGGCGATCACGTCGTCGAGGTCGACGGCGCCCGACAGCACCCGTTCGATGGCCCGGCGCTCGGGGGCGGAGAGGGGTTTGACCGCGTCGAGGGAGTCGACGAAATGCCTGTACCCCTGGTCGGTCGGGATGCGGCCGGCCGACGTGTGGGGCTGATGGATGAGGCCCGCTTCCTCGAGGGCGGCCATGTCGTTGCGGATCGTGGCGGGCGAGACGCCGAGGTCGTAGCGTTCGACCAGGCTTCTGGAGCCGACGGGCTCGCGCGCCGAGACGTAGTCGCGCACGATGGCTTTGAGAACCCTGGTCCTGCGGTCCTTGGTCCCCATGGCTCCTCCTCTCGTCCGTCGCCTGTGCACTCGCGTCGAGCCTATAGCACTCGACTCGCCCGAGTGCCAATCCTACGCTGAGGGCGTGAGTGCGCATACCCTATCGGGGTGATCTTCGACGACCGATACGGTGACGACGTTCTGTCCGCCGACCCCCACCGGCACGGCGACTACGCGCACATGCCCGCATCGACGGCGGTCGAGGCCCGCCCCGGACTGGTGGTCGAGGACGTCGACACGGGCTTCGTGGGCGCGGTCACGAGGGTCGGGCGCGTGGCCGGCGCCTGGCGGGTGGAGCTGGAGGACCGCCGCGGGGGGCGGCGCTCCTTCCCCCTCGGCCGGGGGTTCTGGATCGACGGTCGCCCGGTCGAGCTCGTCCGGCCCGCGGCCGCTC
>ERZ773010.588-NODE-588-length-25141-cov-26.214542_pt1 | contig 25141 bp, 25 predicted proteins | sample MGYA00580842_ERZ773010 | MGnify/ENA primary metagenome ERZ773010 (study PRJEB29015, sample SAMEA2737982) | human oral metagenome | biome: human oral; feature: human-associated habitat; material: dental | place: China | collected 2107 ...
CCTGAATGGCATCGTCATTATAATTGTTAATATTGATTTCCTTTTTTGCCACAAGAACCTCCTAATGATTCATCTTTTCTATCTTACAAGTTTTTGGCAAATATTGCAAAGATTTTTTTGAAAAAAATGCTGATAAGGACTGATTTTACACGAAGAAGAATCCAATATCCGAGTAGACATTTCCTGCTATAAATTCTATCCTTTTCTATTGTAAGAAAGCGAAATAATGGTATAATAAAATCATGATGAACACGATAATTGGATTAATACTAGCATACTTACTGGGCTCTATTCCGACTGGACTTTGGATTGGGCAAATTTTCTTTAAAAAGAACCTGAGAGAATACGGCAGCGGCAATACCGGAACGACCAATACTTTCCGTATTTTGGGAAAGACAGCGGGAACGGCTACTTTTGCTATCGACTTTCTCAAAGGAACTGCAGCGACCCTGCTGCCTTTCTTTTTGCATATTGAGGGAGTTTCGCCTCTTGTCTTTGGCCTCTTGTCCGTAATTGGCCATACTTTTCCCATCTTTGCTGGCTTTAAGGGCGGCAAGGCAGTGGCAACCAGTGCAGGGGTTGTTCTGGGCTTCTCACCAGCCTTCTTTGTCTATCTGATTGTCATCTTTGCCAGCATTCTCTATCTAGGCAGTATGATTTCTCTGGCAAGTGTGCTCTCAGCAGTCATCGCCATCCTGTCGGCGCTGCTCTTTCCTCTAGTTGGCTTTATACTGCCCAGCTATGACTTCTTCTTCACTCTGATTATCATTGCGCTGGCCCTGATTATTATCCTCCGGCACAAGGACAATATCCAACGTATCAAACAGAAAAAAGAAAATTTAATCCCTTGGGGCTTGAATATCACCCATCAAAATCCTGAGGCTAAGAAATAAAACGGAAGTGAACAACTTCCGTTTTATTGTGTCTTCTAACTAGTCTTCTTTGTGACTTTTCTTGATTCCTGCCAATCCAAAGAATCCTAAAACCATACCAACTAGACTCAGGGCAACTGTTGATTCGCTGCCTGTCTGTGGCAGTTCTTTAGCCGCAGGGTCCTTAGTGAAGGTCTTGGCAACATGAACTGCTACTTGCTTGGTTTGTTTTGGAGTATTAACCAGTGGAACTGCCTGTTTTCCAGGATCAGCTGCTTTGGCATTAGCTGGGTAGGAAGCTGCATTAGCCGGATCCGTTCCTTGCTTGATTTCTTCAATATCAGTGTAGCCATCACCGTCTGTATCTTTAGTGGATGAAATAGAGATAGCACGTGAGTTTGGATTAATGGCCGCATAAGCTGTCAAGTCTGTTTTTGCCAGATAGTCTGCAAAGGCCACATCCATAGATGGTCCTTCCTCGCGAGGGCCACCCAGCATGGTATAGCCGTCACCACCAGCAGCCAAGAAGTCATTGGTCGTCAGATAGTAGGTCTTATTTGGATCAAGAGGCTCATAAACACCCGTTTCTTTGTTCTTAATCTCAATGTGGAGGACACGCTGATTAGCCGGCAAAGTCGTGTCGTAGTAGACTTTAGCTCCAGAGATTTGCAGGTAACCACCGCTTGGTTCCAGCAAAGGTTGTCCGTTCTCATCCAGCACAGGCTTGCCATCTTTCTCCTGAAGAATAGAGCCTAGAGATTTGTCAAACATATCTGCGATATTTTGACCGGTTACCTTAATTTGTGAAATAGTGTTTCCAAAAGGCAAGACAGCGATGACATTTCCCTTGGTGATTGGCTTGTCTTTGGCAATAGTTTCGCGCAGACCGCCTCCGTTAGTAACAGCCAGGTCTGTTTTATTGGCAAAGCCAGTTTGACCATAATCGTAGAGAGCATCTGCTACGACATTACCCAGATTGGTTTCCCGAACGCGGACATTTTCACGGTCGCCATTAAGCTCTACAGGGCTGTTTGCAACGATAACTTTGGCATTATCTGCGTCGTACCTAGCTTTAATCTTGCTGACCATGTCTGCAACAACTGGGTCTGGAGCAACTTTTTTAGCTGTTTCAGCAGGGATTTGCTGAGGATTACCTAGAAGCTGATTCGCCTTGAAAGTCACTTTTCCGATATTGTGCAGATAGCTACCGGTCTGGTTGTAGGTTACATTGTCACCATAAGTGGTAGACTCTACTGTGTGGGAGTGGCCGTCAATAACGGTTACACGTTTGCCCTTGAGCTTAGGATTTTTGGAAAGGGCCTCAGATAAGGTTGAGCCACGCCACTCAGTTGGAGTGGTCGTATCAATACCTAAGTGAGCTAGAACAACATAGTTTTTGTAGTTCTTTCCTTCTGCCGCTGCGCGTGCTTCGATTTCGTCAATAACCCGATTAACCTCTGTGATTGGATCGGTGAAGGTCACACCTTGGACGTTTTTAGGGTGAGTTTTTGTAGCAGTTTCAGGTGTTGTCACACCGATTACCACAAACTCATCTCCCTCAACCGCTGGATCCTTGTCCACAATGGTTGATGCTTGGAAAACTCGAGCATTATTGGCGTAGGTGTTAGAACTTAGAAGTGGGAATTTAAGAATTTCCTTGTATTTCTTGGCTTCATCCAGACCAAAGTCAAACTCATGGTTACCGACTGCCATAGCATCGTAGCCAATTTCATTGAGGATTTTCGCACGTTCTTCCCCTTTTGAGCTATTGGAAATTGGCAGCCCTTGGAAGGCATCACCCGCATCCACAACTAGCACTTTAGGATTTTTAGCGCGCTCTTCCTTGATAACAGTAGCCAGCTTGGCATCACCGATAACGCCTTTTTCCTCTACGATGCGACCGTGAACATCGTTGGTATGGAGAATCGTAGCCTCTGGTAGATTTTCAGACTGGGCTGGTGCTGCAGCGGCTTCTGTCGCAGCTGGACCAGCCGGAGCAGCTGCATTCTGACTATCTGATGCTGGTTTTTCTTCTGCTGAAGCTACTGGAGCAGTTGGTTGCACAGCAGAAGCTGTCTCAGCAGCTGGCTGACTGGTCAACTCAGTCGTTGCCGGATCTGGATTAGCCTGAGCCTCTTCCGCAGAGACTTGATGCGCCAAAAAAGCAGGTGCCAAAAGCACTGTTGATAGAACAGGTAAGATGAAAAATTTCTTCTTCATATAACGAACACTCCTCTTTAGTATTTTGTTATATTATACCTCTTTTTGGTTTAAAAAGGAACTATATCCTTAATATTTCAACAAATATTCGTATTTTCAGAAATTTTCTGGAAAGTTTTCTGTGTTAAAAAAGACCCTGAAATTCATCAGAGTCTTATTTACATTATCCTTCAAAGACAACTTCTCCATCACAGATGGTAAACTTCACTTGGCCTTTAAGATTTTCGCCAACGAAAGGTGAATTGCCCGCCTTGGAGGCAAAGTGGTCAGTCACAAGCCTATCTGCTTCTGGGTCAAATATCGTCAAATCAGCAGGGCCGTCCTGATCAATGAAACCAGCATCAAAACCATACAACTGAGCCGGATTGATTGTCATTTTTTCCAAAAGTCCCATCAAGCTCAGATGACCAGCATCTACCAAGTAGGTTAGGCCAAGAGAAAGCGAAGTCTCAAGCCCAGTCATGCCAGAAGGCGCCTGAGTGATATCAGCTACATTTTTCTCGTCAGCATGATGTGGAGCATGGTCCGTCGCAATGACAGAAATGACACCAGACTTGAGCCCTTCGATAACCGCTAGCCGGTCCGATTCTAAGCGCAGAGGCGGATTCATCTTAGCATTGCTGCCCTTGGTCAATAGCAGAGCTTCTGTCTTAGAGAAGTGCTGAGGTGCTGCTTCAGCGGTGACTTGAGCGCCTAGCTTCTGAGCGAATTCCACAACCTTTACACTCTCAGCCTTGGACAAATGCTGGATATGCACGTGTGCCTTGGCATCATAAGCAATCATGACATCGCGGGCAATCATGCTGTATTCTGCCACACCTGTCGCGCCGCAGATATGAAAATGCTCTTTGGCAATATGCTCATTGAAACCGAGTATGCCGTTGAGATTAGGATCTTCCTCATGCAAGCTGATAAAGGTATTATTTTTACGCGCTTCCACGAGCGCCTTGCGGACAATGCCAGCGTTGGTCAGCGGAATACCATCATCAGAAAAACCTACTGCACCAGCTGCCAAAAGACCTTGGAAGTCTGTCAGATGCTGCCCATCAAAATTCTCTGTAATTGTTGCAACCGACTTGATATGGATATTTTCACGACTAGCCGACTCCAGTACTTCTTTTAGGGTTTCAACCGTAGAGATGGTCGGATTGGTATTGGCCATCATAACAACTGTCGTAAAGCCCCCTGCTGCTGCTGCCAAGGCCCCCGTATGAATGTCTTCCTTATGAGTCTGGCCTGGCTCCCTGAAATGGACGTGTATATCCACCAAACCAGGAGCCACAACCAAACCACTGGCATCAATAACTGTTGCTCCTTCCACCTGCAAATCTTGACCGATTTTGACAATTTTCTTCCCCTCAACCAAAAGGTCAGTAATTTGGTCAAAACCAGTCTTAGGATCCATAACTCGTCCGTTTTTGATTAATAGCATCGTCTTATCTCCTTATTCGTAAAAGTCCACCTGCGTATCCAACAGCTTATCCCCGTCATAAACAAACTTTGCTGAAAAGAAAGGCTTGTCTTCTAAAAGCCACTCAACAAAGGTATGATCGCCTTCCCAAGTTGGTTTAGATAAAACCTGGTCATAAGGCACCCATTCCAAAGTCCCTTCGTTGCAGTCAATCAGTTCACCCTCGAACTCAGTCACCTTGAAAACATAGGTGTACCAGTCCAAATTAGGAGTAAACTCTGGAAAAGTGATAACTCCTTTGAGAACGGGCTTTGCCTTTAGACCTGTTTCCTCTAGAATCTCGCGTGCAGCACATTCCTGCGGAGTCTCTCCTCGCTCTAGCTTGCCACCGACACCAATCCACTTCCCAGCATGAACATCATTGGGCTTTTTGTTGCGGTGCAGCATGAGAAACTCCCGGCCATTATCGATATAACAAATCGTTGCTAACTGAACCATACTACCTCCTAAGCTAACCAATAAATAGGTTCCAAGCCCTTAGCCACTAAGAAATCATTGGTACGTGAAAAAGGTTTGCTGCCAAAGAAGCCACGGTAAGCAGACAGCGGACTTGGGTGAGCTGACTCGATTATCAAATGTTGGGAATTGCTAATCAAGGCTTTTTTCTTGCGGGCGTAAGAACCCCATAGGATAAAGACAACTGGATCAGACTTTTCATTGACTACTTTGATAATAGCATCTGTAAAAGGCTCCCAGATTAAGCCGGCATGCGCATTGGCCTGGCCAGCCGGCACTGTCAGCCCAGCATTGAGCAAGAGAACACCCTGCTGAGCCCAGGAAGTCAAATCATGCGACTCCTTCACTCCGATATCGTCAGCCAGTTCTTTGAGAATATTCTGCAAAGAAGGTGGAGCTGGAATATCATCAGGTACAGAGAAACTCAAGCCCTGTGCCTGTCTCGGTCCGTGGTAGGGATCCTGCCCCAAAATAACCACCTTAACATCTGCTAAATCTGTCGTCTGAATCGCATTAAAAACCTTTTCCCGAGGTGGGTAAATGGTCCCTGAAGCATACACTTCATCTAAAAAATGATTGATTTTTGCAAAATAACCTTCCGGAAGCTGCTCCTTAATCAATGCATGCCAAGCTGAATGTTGCATATATGTCTCCTCTCATTTCCTTCGATAAAATTCTCTTACCTAATCCACCTAAGTGCTCTTCTTAGTTCTGCTATACCATTTTCCAGAAAACAAGAACCATGAGCTAGTATGATTTTTTCTGGTTGCCAAGCCAGCATCTGCTCTAGACATTCCTTGGCTTCTTTTTGATGACCGATAAAGGTCATACGGTAGTCAATAGGCGTCTGGCCGTCCGGAGCTGCAACACGAACTAATTTATAAACCTTGCTGCGAAGCGAACTCGGAAAACGCTCTGTTTCAAAATTCTCGATCAAATCTGTCAAAATCAAAGTTTGACTGTCCTTATGAAAAAAGACAACTTCCTCAATATAAGTACTTCCCTTGAAAACCAACTGATCTATCTGGTTTGCCCAAGCTTCAGGAGCCTCATCCGTCAGCTTTTCATCAAAAGAGACTGGAATTTTCTGCTTGGCCGCTCTCTCTTCAACTCCTGGGCTAGACCAAGCAATTGCCTCCGGATAGCGCTTCTTCCAGTCAGTTATATATGCATAGTGAATCTTATTAGGAGAAATAAGATGCGAAACTGGTCCCAAAGCGTCTAACTGGTCAAACAAGTCTTAATTTGGCTGGATTGGTGAATGGCACCAGAGCTGGCCATTTGCTAACTTGATGACAGTCATGCGGGTAGAAAAAGGCAATTTCGTCAGCACCGCATCCATCTCAATCAAATCACCGTCAACAATCCAGATATTCTCAGCAATGGGCTTCAAGCTATAAAGCGGTTCATAGATAGGAACAGGTCTTTTCATTTCAAAGATTCCTTCTTTCTAGTCCAAAAACGAAACTTCCCTAGGGCTTGTGGGTACTTGGCTAATCCTAGAGCGGACAGAATCAGAATCTGTGGCAAAAACTGAATCAGATAACGCGTCTTCCCTCCCTCGAAAATCTGCAGAAAGAGTAGGCCACCAAAAACAGCTAAGGTTAGAAAATTCAGCTCATCACTGGAGCGATATTTCCAAAGAGCAAAGACAAGTCCTGCTGCCATGACAATCCAAACCACCTGCTTGGACAGTGAGAAATAGACAAATTCTGACTTGTCAGTATTCAGGAAGAAGTCACGAACGAACTGAGTTAAAGGATTATCTTTCGTATCTTGGTAAAAAGGCGATATATAAGGTGTCTTTTCATTTTCGACACTGCGGTAGAGCCAGCCCAAATCTCCTTCTGCTACAGTCAGAGACTGCTTATGGAAGAGATGATGAGCTAAAGTCAAAGGATTATATTCACTTAAGCGCCGCTTGATTTCCTTGATAACATATTCCTTTGCAAACATGCCATTGTTATAGTCATATTGCTTATCGGACTCGATATACTGCAAGAGCCCTTCTTTCATATCTTCCTGATTGTGGCCATTGAAGGTCAGACCTAAATTGATAAAGAGCAAGGGGCCTTTTGCCAATCCCTCTCCCTCCATAATCGGCACTTCCGTCTGGTGCTTGGACCAGTAATGCAGCGGGGCATAGCTAATCGCAAAACTGCAAGCAAAAACGACTAGTGTCAGAAAGAACTTCTTCCAGTTCTTTTTGAAAAAGAGGACTCCGAAGACAGCTATCAGTAAAATCATTACTGTTGGTCTAAAGAAGAAAGCCAGACTAGTCATCAGCCCAAGCAAAATACTGCGCCAAACCAGCTGTCGGCTAGATTCCTCTCCCTTCAGCAATCCCAGAACTAGGAAAATCTGCAAACTGATGAAAGGCAGGGGCGGAATATCCGTATACATAGAAAAGAAATAAGGAGAAAAGCCCAGTAAAAGCAAATAAAGACTAAATACAGCATCTGCAGTCTTTTGTGAAAAATACTTTTGGCAACCCTTATAGAGAATCAAGGCCGTCACGTTAGTATAAACAATATTCAAGGTCTGCATGACCCATAGACCAGATTCCCCAAATACATTAAAGAAAAAACGCTCATAGAGAAAGAGAGGGACATTGTTAGGGTTACGGGTCAGATAGCTGGAAATGGAGCTTTCTTTCAGAGTTTTGAAAGCCCCTGTAAAGACAACTGCTGCATCCCGCCTAATCAAAAGTTCTGCTGAAAAGAGCATAATCAGCTGAAAAATAAAGGCAGCTAGCATAATAAGAAATTTATGCTGCATTAGCCAATGATAAGCTTTTTCTAGAAAATTCCGATAGCGATAGGCCAGATAAGCCAAGCCAGTAAAAGCAATAATAGCTATACTATTCAGCTCTGCAACATGCCAGATGGCAATTAGAAACCAGTGAACAGCTGTAATCAGCATAACTTTCTGTAATATCGAAAAGGATAGATGATAAATCTTAGACATAGCTCTATTATACCAAACACAGAGACTTTAAGCCATTTTTAAAGGCAAGACAAGGACGTTTTACTGAAAAATGACCTGAATAAAGGTCAGATCATTTTATTTGTATTCGGTCTAGGCCTGCCAATTTTCTTGGTCATGCTTAAATTTCTCAAGCAAGGCCAAGCCCTCAGGACTGACATACCCCTCTGCTTCAGCCAGAGTGATTAGCTCAGTGTAGTTAGAAAGGGTCACCAATTTGACACCCGCTTCATTGAAGTTCTTTTCTGCCTTTGGCAGCTCATAGGTAAAGATGGCTGCTGCGCCAATCACATCCGCACCTTCACGTTTAGCAGCAGCAATAGCATCCAAGACCGAACCGCCAGTCGAGATTAAGTCTTCGATGACAACCATCTTCTGCCCAGGCGCTACGCGACCTTCGATTTGATTTCCAGCTCCGTGATCTTTTGGTTTGCTGCGGATATAGGCAAATGGCAGGTTCATCTTATCTGCGATAATGGCTCCGTGAGGAATACCTGCTGTCGCAGTTCCAGCAATGACTTCTACATCTGGAAATTCCGCCCGAATCTTTTCGACGAAACCATCTTCAATCAAGGTTCGAGTCTCTGGATAAGCCAAGGTCACACGGTTGTCCGTATATATAGGTGACTTGATGCCTGACGCCCATGTAAAAGGCTCTTCTGGCTTCAAATACACAGCTTTGATTTTCAATAAATCACGCGCAATCTCTTTTGCTAAAGTCATTTTTTGCTCCTTATAAATTTGAAATTTTATGATACTGTTAATTTTGTATAACGATTTAATTCGAATCTCTTGTTTTTGCCTAGCTATTCCACTGCTTCTTAATCACATGATAAGCATCCCAAGGATTTTCAGCTTGGATAATTGGACGACCTACTACAATATAATCACTACCAATTTGATGAGCTTCCTGCGGTGTCATGACCCGTTTTTGGTCGCCGATTTCTGATCCAGCTGGCCGAATACCAGGCGTCACACAGAGGAAGTCATTTGCAGTTGCTGCCTTTATCAGTTCCACTTCTTGAGCTGAACAAACTACGCCATCCAGACCAGCTTCTTTGGCCTTCCGAGCGTAATTGACAACAGACTCCTGAACCGTAGTCTGGATGTTTTGGCAATCACGCATATCTTCCTCACTGGTCGAGGTCAGCTGAGTCACTGCAACCAACTTAGCCTTATCCCCTAAGACCTTCTTGGCTTCACTCATCATCTCCACACCGCCTGCCGCATGAACCGTCACCATGTCAATGCCAAATGTACCTAATACAGACATGGCTGAGCGCACCGTATTGGGAATGTCGTGTAGTTTCAGATCCAAGAAAATGCTGTGTCCAAGACCTTTCAGGTAATGAACGATTTCTGGACCGATAGCATAGAAGAATTCCATGCCGATTTTGACATAGAGTTTTTCATCTTCCGGAAAATGCTCCAAGAAATCTTTGACATCGTCAAAAGATGGAAAGTCGAGGGCGATAATAGGCCGTTCTTCACGCATGAGGGGAAAATCTCCTTTTAAATTATTATCTTCAAAGAGGTCCATTAGGCATTTTTATGTCAAAACCACTTTCACATTAGGCTCAGAAACATAGAAAAACCTTGCCCGAGAGCAAGGTTACACGAAAATGTGGCAGCATCTGCCATTCAAACGTATGTACCTTAGTAGCCTCTCTGGACTTCTTTAAAGGTTATATTTAGTTCATTCTATAATTTCACAGCAGGATTGTCAAGCAAAAATGTAACTTTAAAGCAAATTCTCTCGAACTTCTTTTCGTAAACTTTCAAGACTTTCGATGCCGTATTTATCCATAGCCTTAGGCAGATCTTCAATGATGGTCGGACAAGCATATGGATCCGTAAAATTGGCAGTACCCACTCCAACAGCTGAAGCGCCTGCTATAAACATCTCCAGAGCAGCCTTCGCAGAATCAACTCCCCCCATGCCAATGATGGGAAGTTTGCTTGCTTGCGCCACTTGACGGATTAGCTTGAGAGCTACCGGAAAGACAGCCGGACCTGACATACCTCCAGTGCCATTAGCGATAATAGGCTTACGCGACTTCAAGTCAAATCGCATACCTACTAAGGTATTAATCATAGTAAAACCAGCAGCACCTGCGTCTTCAACAGCCTTAGCTACCTGAGTGATATCTGCCACACTTGGAGTTAGTTTGACATAGACAGGTACAGCAGAAGTCTCTACTGCTGCCTTGGTTGCTTCGAAAGCCAGCTCTGGAACTTGGCCAATCAACAGTCCAGCATTTCCATGGTCAACATTAGGGCAGGAAATATTGAGCTCGATAGCCTTGACATTAGGAGCTTGGGAAATTTTACCAGCCACTGTGGCATATTCTTGATTGGAAAAGCCCGCTACATTAGCGATGATTGGAAGGTCGGGATAATGCTTTTGCAGCCAGGGCAGTTTTTCAGCTAGAACAACCTCAACACCTGGATTTTGCAGGCCAATGGCATTGAGCATACCAGCTGGCGTTTCTGCCACACGCGGAGTTGGATTGCCAAAGCGGGGGTCCAAAGTCGTAGCCTTTATCATGATAGAGCCTAGCAAGTCTAGGTCATAGTATTTGGCATATTCCTGACCGAAGCCAAAACAGCCAGATGCTGGAATAATTGGATTTTTCAGGTCCAAGCCTGGCAAGGAAACTCTTAAACGTTGGTCACTCATTCTTTCCCCTCCTAGACAATAATCGTGCCTGTCTCAAAGACCGGACCGTCTTCACAAACGCGCTTATTGACCGACTCGTCCTGGCCTGCAACATGAACTACGCAGGCATAGCAGGCGCCCATGCCACACGCCATACGAGATTCCATGGAGAGATAGGCATGAGGATGGTTCTGAAACTTACGATCCACATACTGGAGCATAGCTGGCGCTCCACAGGAATAGACAGCCGCATAGTCTTGGGACAACTCATCCACAACAGCTGATACATAGCCCTGACGACCATAAGAACCATTATCCGTCGTGACAATGATCTCGGCGTATTTTTTTATTTCTTCCTCTAAAATGACAGCAGATTTGTCAGCGAACCCCAATACAGCAGTCACCTGAGCTCCCTTGGTATGCAATTCTTTAGCAACCTCAAGTAGGGGAGGGACACCAATCCCACCACCAATAATCAAAGCATGGTCACCTGCCCTTACAGGTATCAAATCAAAGCCATTGCCCTGAGGCCCCATAACATCAAGAAAAGACCCAACTGGAAGTTGAGAAAAAATACCCGTCCCGCCGCCTTCTATCCGATAAATGATGCGACAAGTCAGACTATCTCGGTCAATCTCTGCAATCGAGATAGGCCGGCGCAAAAGCTTGCTGTCATCTGGTACTCGAATATGTAAAAACTGCCCAGCCTGCATCTGAGCGACCATTTGGCCCTTTAGTAGCATAGAAAAAATATTAGGCGCAATCTCTACTTGCTCCAACAGCTCCATCTGCTCCAGCATAATCTTGCTAAATCTCTTTTTACATCTGTCACTAACCATGACAACCTCACTTTCTACAAGAAAAAACCTTGCCACAGCAAGGTTTCGCAAAAACAAGGCAGTCTGCTTGCCCCTTATACCGTTTTTTTACCTTGCAGCCTCACTGGACTTGATTAAAGGTTAAATTGTAAACATTATATCGTTAGAGATAAGGAATGTCAAGGCATAAAATATCAGAATTTTCATGTCACTAATGAATCGAAGCATTACCAACTCTTGTCAAATTCACTTCTTGCATCTGCTAGACAAAAGCTGCCATCCTCCTGCCTCTTGAAAATCAAGGCTACTCTATCCAATTTTCTTTCAGTAGGTGGACGATGAATATTAAAATAATTCACCTGCAACGATAACGGGCTATAATCTGTATCGCTTCCAGAAAAATTACTATCTGAAGGAAGTCCAAATCGATCAACAATCTCCTGATATGTCATTCCACCTTTTCCATATTGACTATCACCTACTGTCAACGTATCCATATCTTCTGGCTTCCACTTAAAAACAAACTCATTTTTGGTAGCTGGCAGGTTATGAATGTCATCCAAGTAAACTGCCGTTTTGGTTATTAAATAATACTTTTTTCCATTGGAATCGGGGTCATAAAAACCCAAACTGATTTCCTGAGGATGTCCTGAAGAGCCATATCTAGGAACATCTACAATTCTTGTCTTATAAGTTAGTGTTAATCCATTTTCGGTAAAACTCACATTTGAACCCTTACCGTATTTCGTAACAACCTCTTCCAAAGTCGGATTATTTTTCCACTCCCCAATTGTTGCTATTTTGAGTTCAACAAAATTGTCTAACGTCCAATTAAAAGAAAACTTTTTTTCATCATCCTCAACAATTTTCTTTTTCAGTACCTTTTGAACTTGATTTATTTCTGACTCATCATCATATTGTTGAGTTGTATAGCTTTCTCTACTAACTGATGACACTGTCTTATCAGATTTGTACTTAAGGTTAGCTTTTGGAATCTTTTGAGAAAAATAATAGACCCCAAAGAACAAAGCGAATGACAAGGTCAAACAAAGAAGAATAAAGGCCGAATTAATCCTTTTTTTCTCCTCCTGTATAGCCATCATGCTGAGTTCTTCTCTTTTTATCTTTTGTTGTTTATAAAGTTCTTTTTTTATATCTCTAAATGAATCGGCATCATGTTTTTTCTTGCTACTCCTTCTCAAGATTATCTCCTCTGTCTTTTTTATTTTAGTTTACTGGCTTTGTTTAGAAACCAAACGCCATGTTCCATCTTCTTGCTTATAGAATTCTAGATTAACAGACTTCAATTGATCTGGATTTTTCAAAGAATGAGGATTATGATAAGTAACGCGCATTTGAAGTTGATTACCCTCTCCCAAAATCGTCTGATACAGCGGCAAACCAACATTTGAAACAATCTCATCATAAACCGTACCTTTGTCAGTACCTTCTCTAGCACCAATAACAAGACTATCTATATATTCTTGTGTCCATAAAAAGTTTCTATTAGGATTTTGATCCACCTTAATTTCATCACTTGCAAGGTTAGAATGGTACTTGGAAATGAGCTTATAGACACCATCAAATTCAGCAAAGGTTAAAGAAACATAGCCAAGAGCACCATCCTTCTCTTTCCAAAAAAGACGAATATGCTTTTGAATTTCATTATTTGATGAAAAGTCAATCCACGAACCAGCTTCAACAGGTCTTCCAAATTCTTTTAAAACATCTTCCAAGACAGCTCCGCCTTTATCTTTGTCCATGTGTAGAGAAACTGCCTTGTCAACCGTCCAAAGAAAGGGAGCACTTTTTCCTGGAGGAACTGTAAGACTTTCAGCGAATTTTTTTACTTCAGTCTTCTTATCCTCTAATTCTTTTGATGGTGAAATAATCTGACTTGACTGGCTCACCGGTTGCTTAGATTTAGTCTTTTGCGATATAGAAAGCATCAAAAAAACTGCTCCAACGATAGAAAAGCCAATAATGGCTAATAGAACGAATGGTAAGAACTTAGACTTAGATGTCTCCTTCTCTAACTCAAAAGCAATATCTTCAAAAGAATCTTCTTTTCTCTTCATAACTACTCCTTTTACAGTCTAAAAATCATCATATCACGAATAACTTGAAATTGCAAAATCCGTTTCATTACAATAAACTGAATAAAATCTTTCTATGAAAAACTTCAAAAATGTCACTATATCCAATAGAATTTCGTTTACCATCTGTCTATTTTAATAAATTCAATCATAAAACCTTACTAGCTTTCATTGATTTACCGGGAAAAAATCCCCAGTTTGTGATAAAATAGTCCTATGAGAATTCAACAGTTACACTATATTATCAAAATTGTCGAGACTGGTAGCATGAATGAAGCTGCCAAGCAACTTTTCATTACCCAGCCTAGTTTGTCCAATGCTGTGCGGGATTTGGAAAATGAAATGGGTATCGAGATTTTCATTCGCAATCCCAAAGGGATCACCTTGACCAAGGACGGCATGGAGTTTCTTTCTTATGCCCGTCAGGTAGTTGAGCAGACTCAGCTTCTAGAGGAACGATACAAAAACCCTGTCGCCCACCGCGAGCTTTTCAGCGTTTCTGCCCAGCACTATGCCTTTGTGGTCAATGCCTTTGTCTCCCTGCTTAAAAAAAGCGATATGGAGAAATACGAGCTCTTTTTGCGGGAAACTCGGACTTGGGAAATTATTGACGACGTAAAAAACTTCCGCAGCGAAATCGGCGTCCTCTTTCTCAATAGCTACAACCGCGATGTCCTATCCAAGATGCTGGACGACAATCATCTGATTGCGACTCATCTCTTCACTGCGCAACCCCATATCTTTGTCAGCAAGTCCAATCCGCTTGCCAAGAAAAAGCTGGTTCAATTATCTGACTTAGAAAACTTCCCCTATCTAAGCTATGACCAGGGGACCCACAATTCCTTCTACTTTTCAGAGGAAATTCTCTCTCAGGAACACCATAAAAAATCAATCGTGGTCAGCGACCGGGCAACCCTTTTTAACCTCTTGATCGGACTGGATGGTTACACTATTGCTACTGGTATTCTCAACAGCAACCTCAATGGTGATAACATTGTTTCTATCCCTCTCGATATTGACGACCCTATTGAGCTGGTCTATATCCAGCACGAAAAAGCCAGCCTTTCAAAAATGGGAGAACGGTTCATTGATTATCTTATTGAGGAAGTGAAGTTTGATAAATAGATTAATAACTATTTTAAATAAAATGCATAAGGAAATTGAATGAAGTCAAAACATAAAGCTAAATTATTTTGGGGATGTATTATCCTCATCATCCTCGGAATAATAACTTACTTCTACATGCACACTGTCTATATTGAAGATACCGGACGTGTTTTTTGGGACACTACGAAGCCTTTTGAAGGTATAAATGACGCTGAAGAGATCTATTATGTAAAATTTAAAATAGAAAGAGAACGCAACTACGTTTCTGAATCAGATTTTGATTTGTATGATGACAAAAAATCACAAGTACCTATTCAAGAATTCATAGACAACTCAGATCTCAGTTACGAAGTGTGGTTTTCAGGTCAAGCAGAAAAGAAATATCATCTTGTTTACCATGACCAATTTTTTGAAAAAAAATTTAATGTTGAATTTCACACTCCTAATCAAAAATCAATTGCAGAAAAACCAAGCCAAATTGTTAAATCGTATATAAAAAAACATTTATATTCCAACGTTACAAATAAACTATACGATGAAGTTTTAGTAGATCCTCCTTTTTACGTAGATATATTTGCCAACATGAAACCATACTACACCCCTTCAGATAATGAAAAGAAAGCTATTTTTCAAGCTTATTGGGAAACTTATATAAAGAATTGGGAGGATTATAAGGTTGAAATGACTGAAGCAGGTTCTTCTAGCTATTATTTTAATATCACTTATCATTGGGATGAACCAGATATGGAGGAGCTTAATAGAAAAATTGATGAAAGAGAAAATCAATTGAAAAAGGAATTTGGTGATGATTACAAAGCAGTATTTAAAAAAATCATAGCAGAAATACCAAAGATTATTAAAAATACTCCACCGAAAGAAAGCAAAGAAGAAAAAACTGATTCCTTATCATTAAAAAAAGATGAATTACAAACTCTTAGTGATGATACATATACCAATAGAGATTTGTGGATTCCTAGAGAGTTTCAGGACTCTCTTAGAAAACTATATCCTTAAAATGAAAAAAATCCAGATACTTGTTTAAGCTATCTGGATTTTTTCTTATTTTTGATTTAAAACTTCAGATATATACTCCTCCTTATTTTCATCCGTATAAGTTTTGGAGGTTGATTTAACCTTATAATCATCATCGTTAAGACGTTCCACAACATAAGAATGCGTAATGGTCATTTTAAACTGAATCCCCGTTGTGCTAACGCTTAATGGTAAGTTACTTAATTCGTCTGAGTAAAAAATTCTGTAGTAATAAGAATTTGGTGTATGAGACAATCTATTTTCATAAATTTCATATCTTCTTTCCCAGTAGTTCCCTCTGTAGTGATTTTGATAATCATCAAAAAAATCTAATTTATCATCTAAAAGTTTTTTCGATCTAATAAAGAAAATCGGGGTCCAGTTAAAGTCAGGTTTACTTCCATATTCATAATAAGTCTGCGTTTTGCCAGTTTTAGGATTTTTCAACTGATAAGAAATCATGCTAGTGGCTTCTGGAACTTGATATAGTGTGTCACCTACATAAAGAAAAAGTAATACGTCTACCAAGTCCCTAGGATGTTCATCGTTATCAGGTAACTTATATTCTGGAAAACGCCAACTCAATTTTTGATAAAGAGAATCATTAAATAACTTCTTGCTAAAAGCCGGGCCAATTTCAGAAGTCTCTACTATCGGAATATCTGACTTGCTACCATCAGTAAAAGTAACATGTAAAATTTGTTTTTCGTAATACTCGTTCCAATTTGATAAAGTCTTCTCAGTCCATTCTTGGTTTTGAGGTGCTTCTTCAGAGTTGTCATGCACAAATTCAATATTTAAGTCTTTAACTATTTTTTTCTTAGGTTTGATATCGGTTACTTTATAATTATATACCGTGTAGTAGATATTCTCTGAATCAAACCATTCAGGCTTAAGGTAGTAACGCAGTCCAATATATCCAATCACTAGCACAATAATTCCGCCTAAAATCAATTTCTTCTTATCTTTTAATTTCTTCATAGAGGCCTCCTGAGTTCTTTATCTTATTATAGCATAGTCACAAGAATATCTATAGAAGATTCCTTTCAGTCGAAAAAAACACCTGAAAAAGCTTTTTCAGGTGTTTTTCTATTGTTTTAATTTCCCCAACACTTCTCCTATCTTACCTTCAATGACCAGGTCTGCCTGCTTGTCTTGCGGGATACTGGTTTTGTTGATGACGACCAGATGCTTTCCTGCAAAGTACTGGATGAGGCTGGCTGCGGGATAGACGACTAAGGACGTGCCGCCGATTATCAGTAGGTCAGCTTGCTGGATAACTTGAGCTGCCTGCTGGAAAACTTCCATATCTAGAGGTTCTTCATAGAGAGTCACATCTGGCTTGACAATACCGCCGCAATTCTGGCAGTGAGGGACGGTGCCTGGCAGAGCCAGAAAGCCCATTAAATCGTAGAATCGTCCGCAGTCAAGACAAAAATTCCTATCCGCACTGCCATGTAGCTTGAGAACCTTTTTCGAACCGGTCATTTCATGCAAGTTATCGATATTTTGAGTCACCACAGCCTTGAGCTTGCCTGCCTTCTCCAAATCAGCCAAATAGACATGAGCTGCATTAGGCTTAGCATCTGGATAGAGTAGGTACTTCTTGTAAAAGTCAAAAAACTCCTGCGGATAGCGCTCAAACATAGTGTGAGAAACCAGCTGCTCCGCTGTAAAATGCCGTCCCAGCTTGACACTGTAAATTCCATCTGAACTGCGAAAGTCCGGAATATTAGACTCAGTCGAAACACCCGCCCCGCCGAAAAAGACGATATTCTGGCTTTGGTCTATTAATTCTTGCAGCCTTGCAATCTTATCCATCCTGCTACTCCTTATAAGAGACTTTCTATGACCACATTCGCTCGGTCGAAGTAAAAAGGTTCTCTCTGATAAACAATGCCTGTCTCCTGCGCCAAATCAACCAGAAGCTCCATAAAGTGCTGAGATGAGAAACCTGTCGTCCTGTGCAACTCTTCCTCATCAAAAGGCTTGATAAGATGAGCCAACGGATTGCGGACTGACTTTTCTAACTCTCTTAGCTGCTGTGCTGATTCTTTGACAGATTCGGACAAATGCAACTGCAAAATCAGCTCTGTCAAACTAGAAGAATTGACCGTGCTTTCCGCATGAAAATTTTGCAGGTCAGGATTATCAGAATTTCGCATCTTTTCAAACTTCCATCGGTCGTAACTAGCCCCTCGAGAGTTGTGAATATAGCTCTCAATATCTGGTATTTGCATGCGAATCAGCCGCATAAAAATCCGATAAATAGCCGGACTGACAGCTCGTATAAAGTCAATCAGCTGCTCATTTCTTAGCTTGGCTTCCAGATCATAAAGGTAATTGACCAGCTGCTCATCCTCTTCATCTTCATGGCAAAAAAGCTGAAAATCAGCTAGGTCAGACCCAGTGATTTCCAACTTTAGATTCATCATAGATTGGATATTGAGCTCTCTTCGCTCTGCTAAAGCCTCAAGAAAACGGACCAAGTCAATCTTGACACTGCTTTCTGCTCGATCAGCTAGTTTATGAGCATAAGCATAGTCATAGCGGGAAATAGCAAAGAGAATGGCTTCTTTGACATCTAGTTTCATGCTTCTGCAATCAAGGTTTCCAAACCAACCTTCATCATATCGGTAAAGGTATTTTGGCGTTCTTCAGCTGTCGTGTCCTCTTCAGGATTGACCAGACTATCAGAAATAGTCATAATCGCGAGAGCATCTACATGATGCTGAGCAGCCAGATAGTAAAGTGCCGCAGCTTCCATTTCAACAGCTTTAACTCCCCACTTACCAAGCTCAATATTCTTTTCAAAGTAGTTTGAGTAAAAGACATCAGACGACAACACATTCCCAACATGGGTTGTCATACCAAGACCTTTGGCGATATGGTAAGCCTTATCTAACAAATCAAAGCTAGCGATTTGCGGAAAATCATACTGTGGCCAGTCATTACGAATAATGTTGGAATTGGTTGCAGCTGCCTGCGCCAGTACTAATTCACGGACATGCACATCAGCATTCAGCGAGCCCGCTGTTCCGACACGGATCAGCTTTTTCACACCGTAATCAACAATCAGCTCACGTACGTATATAGAGATTGAAGGCATTCCCATCCCTGTCCCCATCACAGAAACACGCTGGCCTTTGTAAGTACCAGTGTAGCCGAACATATTGCGGACTTCATTGAAGCAAACCGCATCTTCTAGGAAATTCTCCGCAATAAACTTAGCCCGAAGCGGATCACCTGGAAGAAGAATTTTATCCGCAATTTCACCTGGCTTAGCAGAAATATGAATAGACATAGTTAAGATACCAAACCCGTCAAAAACAAAGGGAAAATAGGAGATGCTCGCAAGACCATCTATCTTTTTCCCACTGCTTTTAGGGTGGGTTCAATTCCTTTCTTTCTTAATTTTAATATTCCATAGAAAGGTTAGCTCGGATTCAATTACAAACCCAAATCCAACCTTTCCATGATTCTTTCTTTTCTTACAATTCAGCAAGTGTTTCTTTAAGCAGTCGTTTAAAATCACCTTTGACACGTTCTGTTACTTCAACCACTTCCTCATGATTTAGCTCTTCTTGGAACCCAGCAGCAAAGTTTGTAATGCATGATATTCCAAGGACTTTCAAACCAGAATGTGCCGCTACAATCACTTCAGGAACAGTAGACATGCCAACTGCATCCGCTCCAAGTGTCTTATAAGCGCGGATTTCTGCTGGTGTTTCATAAGTCGGTCCAGTTACACCGATATAGACACCCTCATCCAGCTTGATACCAAGCTTATCAGCAACTTTATGAGCGACGGCACGGTATTCTGGAGTGTAAGATTTAGACATATCAGGGAAACGCGGACCAAATTCATCCAAGTTTTCACCGATCAAAGGATTTTGACCAGTCATATTGATGTGGTCAGTGATCGCCATAAGTGTACCAGGGCCATAGCCGATACCACCAGCTGCATTTGTCACAATAACACCTGTCGCACCAAGAGCCTTCATCACACGCACTGGGAAAGTAACGATTTCTAAAGGATTTCCTTCATAGAAGTGGAAACGGCCTTGCAGTGCCAAGACTTTACGTCCTGCCAAGTCTCCATAGACTAATTTACCAGCGTGGCCAACAACAGTTGAGCGGCCCCAGTTTGGAATATCCGCATAGTCAAGACTAACGGCATTTTCGATCTCTTCAGCCAATTCTCCCAAACCAGATCCCAAGATCAGACCAAATTCAGGCTCTGTCATCCCTTTTTCTTTTAAGAAGGCTGCTGTTGCTTTGATTTTTTCTGATAAGCTTGTCATAAAACATTTTCCTCACTCTCTTATTATGCTTATACCAATTTGTCCAAGAAGCTTTCACCAATCATCGCCTTGTCTACTCCGAAGTTTTCAGCAACGGTAGCGGAGATATCCGCAAAGTGTCCAACAGGAATATGACCATGACCGCTCAGCGATTTTCCGAAGACCAAAAGCGGAATATACTCACGAGTGTGGTCGGTTCCGGCATAGGTCGGGTCATTACCATGGTCAGCAGTAATCATGAGCAAATCATCTTCACGCATATTTTCAATGATTTCTGGGATGCGAGCATCAAACTCTTCCAAACAGTCACGGTAGCCATGTGGATCACGGCGGTGACCATAAAGAGCATCAAAGTCTACTAGGTTGGTAAATGAGAAACCTTCTTTGAAGTTTTCGTCTTTCAGGGCTTTGACCAAAGTATCTACACCATGATTGTTAGACTTATTGTGTCCCATGTCATGATTAATTCCAGCGCCGTTGAAGATGTCATTAATCTTACCGACAGAATAGGTAGCAATTCCAGCTTCATTGAGCTTATCAAGTACAGTTGGATTGAATGGAGACACTGCATAGTCGTGACGGTTGGCTGTACGAGTGAAGTTGCCTGGCTCACCTACATAAGGACGAGCGATGATACGTCCCAGAAGCGCAGGCCGTTCCATGGTAATAGAGCGGGCGAACTCACAGATGCGATAGAGCTCTTCCAAAGGAATCACTTCTTCGTGTGCTGCAATTTGCAATACTGGGTCAGCAGAGGTATAGATAATCAGCTCGCCTGTTTCCATCTGACGAGGACCAAAGTCATCAATAACTGCTGTACCAGAGTAAGGCTTGTTAGCCTCACGAATGACCTTGCGACCAGAAAACTCTTCAATCTGAGTCAGGATTTCTTCTGGGAAGCCATTCCAGAAAGTATCAAAAGGCTCAGTAATATTGAGACCCATGATTTCCCAGTGTCCTGTCATCGTGTCTTTTCCAAGAGATACTTCTTCCAGCTTGGTATAGTAGCCTCTAGGATTTTCTTCTTTAGGAACGGTCTTCAAAGGAGCAGGACGCTCGATATTTCCCAGGCCGATCTTAGCCATGTTTGGCACATTCAGTCCTACCGTTTTGGAAATATGTCCCAGAGTATCTGAAGCACCATCTGGTACCCCTGCATTGACAAAGTTATTGGCATCTGGCGCAGCACCGATACCAACTGAGTCCATGACTACCAAGTGAATACGATTAAATTTTGGCATAAAATACCTCTTTCTATTTATTGGCCTCTAAAACTTGAAGACCCGATTTCCCAGCAACAATGACCTTATCTACCATTTGATTAAACAGTCCATGCTCCACTACGCCCACTACATGATCTAACTCCTGAGCAAATGCAATAGGATCTTCAATCACGCCAAGGTCTAGGTCAATAATGAAATTCTGCATGTCCGTAACAAAACGCTGACCGTCCTTCTGACGAAAGGCAGGCTTATAGCCCGCACGCTCAAAGCAACGAAAGAGCTGCTCAGCACCATACTGAACAACTTCTACTGGTAGCTTGAAGGCACCTAGCTTCTCTACCATCTTGCTTTCATCGACTACCCAGATATAGTGCTTGGTAGGCACCGCTACGACTTTCTCCATGAGAAGCGCGCCGCCACCACCCTTGATACCGTTAAAAGCTGAATCAACCTCATCAGCACCATCAACAGTGACATCCACCTGATCCACATCGTCGATAGACTTGAGCGGAATGCCCAGCCCTTCAGCCTGTTTACTAGTGACACTGGAAGTCGTCACAGCTGTAATCTGCAGGCCTTCCTCCTTGACACGTCGGCCAATCTCTTCAACAAAATAGTAGGCAGTCGAACCCGTCCCGAGACCGACAATCATCCCGTTTTGGACAAACTCAGCAGCCTTGATACCTGCTAGTTTTTTTAGATTTTCCATAGCACCTCCTCGAATCACACTACTTTTATTATATCATGATTCTCACTAACATGAAAGTGTTTTCTTTGCTAGACTTAAATTGCATTCCTTCCGCTTGATAATCGAAAGCCTTGCTCCTCCTTGATTTTTGCGTTACAATTAGGGTAATTGATTTTAAAACACAAGGAAAAATACAGTATGATTACCAGAGAATTTGATACAATCGCTGCGATTTCTACGCCTCTTGGCGAAGGAGCCATCGGTATCGTTAGACTAAGCGGGACTGACAGCTTTGCTATTGCCCAAAAAATCTTCAAAGGGAAGAATCTAAGCAAAGTGGAAAGCCACACGCTCAACTACGGCCATATCGTTGACCCTCAAAATCAGGAAATTCTGGATGAGGTTATGCTTGGTGCCATGCGCTCTCCCAAAACCTTCACGCGCGAGGATATCATCGAGATTAACACCCACGGGGGGATTGCGGTTACGAATGAAATCCTGCAGCTTGCTATCCGAGAGGGTGCTAGAATGGCTGAGCCTGGTGAGTTTACTAAGCGAGCCTTTCTCAACGGGCGCGTAGATTTGACTCAGGCCGAGGCCGTTATGGACATCATCCGAGCTAAGACCGATAAAGCCATGAACAATGCTGTCAAGCAGCTGGATGGCTCCCTCTCCAACCTTATCAACAATACCCGCCAGGAAATTCTCAACACACTGGCTCAAGTCGAGGTCAATATCGACTATCCTGAGTACGACGACGTGGAAGAGATGACGACCCAGCTTTTGCGAGAAAAAACAGCTGAGTTCGAGGCACTGCTAAGCAACCTCCTCAATACTGCCCGACGAGGTAAGATTTTACGAGAAGGTATTTCCACCGCTATCATCGGACGACCTAATGTTGGCAAATCAAGCCTCCTCAACAATCTCCTGCGAGAGGACAAGGCCATTGTTACTGATATTGAGGGAACAACTCGTGATGTGATCGAGGAGTATGTCAATATCAAGGGTGTACCCCTCAAGCTCATCGATACCGCAGGCATTCGAGAAACCGATGACCTTGTGGAGCAGATTGGAGTTGAGCGCTCTAAAAAAGCCCTGCAGGAAGCTGACTTGGTTCTCTTAGTTTTAAACGCCAGCGAACCCCTGACAGACCAAGACAGACAATTGCTTGAAATTAGCCAAGACAGCAACCGCATCGTCCTGCTTAACAAGACCGACCTTGAAGAAAAGATTGAGCTGGATAAGCTACCGACTGATGTCATCAAGATTTCCGTCCTCCAAAATCAAAATATCGATAAAATTGAAGAACGCATCAATCAGCTCTTCTTTGAAAATGCTGGTATCGTCGAGCAAGATGCTACCTACCTATCAAACGCCCGTCACATTTCCTTGATTGAAAAAGCCCTGGAAAGCCTTCAAGCCGTCAACCAAGGCTTGGAAATGGGTATGCCGGTAGATCTACTCCAAGTCGATATGACTCGCACCTGGGAAATCCTCGGCGAAATCACTGGTGACGCTGCACCAGACGAACTCATCACCCAACTCTTCAGTCAATTTTGCTTGGGGAAATAGAAAACAATAAATACCTGTCATTTCCAAACTTACACTTGTTCTACTGTCCTTAATTCTATTAAGTCCCATCGCCCTCTAATAAGACTATTGCTAAAATTTTCAAATTCATATAAAATAATCCTATCATATCAAAAAGGAGATTCTCCATGAAAAAAACCTTTCAAGTATTCTTACTAGCAGCTAGTCTATTAAGTTTGGCTGCTTGTGCCCAATCTCAATCAAAGAAGCCAGCTCAATCGAGTGATAAGACTAAAACTTCCAGAAAATCATCCTCTAGCAGTAAGGTCAGTTCTAAATCATCTAGTAAATCTGATAGCTCTTCCTCATCCAGTTCATCTTCTGACTCCAGCAGCACTCCAAGCACTAACAGCAGCTCAAGCTCTACTATAGTAGATGGCAAGGAAGTTTCTATTACTTCCGAAGGTGCTTTTATCACTTTTCCTGAAATCGGTAAAGTCGTGAAGAAAGATGATGGCTATCTATTCGCTTCGCAAGGCCTTTGGGTAATGATTAGAACTGATGGACAATATATGTCTATCACATCAGAAGGTAGAAATATCAATAGCATTGATGTTGATCCTGGTCCAGTTAATGACGTCTATGCAAAATTTGGAGTTTCTGGAAATTCTGATATTGACGCAATTATAGAAAAAGCCAAATCATCAAACAACTAGAGTAAAAATAAAGCATACCTAACCAATTTTGCTTTGGGAAATAGAGAACAAGAGACCTAAAATTTAGGTCTCTTTTCAAATGCAATATTTCATTCTTTAAAGTCACTAATTATCGTTTTAAATGAAAAAGAGTATTCTAACTCTCAATCTAAAACAGACCTTACCATCTTAGCCAGCCCCAAAGGATTGTCTCCATAGATATTGTGCCCGCAATCTTTAACCTCTGCCTGCTGAACATAAGCAGGCAATCCTTGTAAAGCCTGAACTTTCCAAATCGGATCAGATTCACCTTGCTGAGGAATAAATAAATAGATTTGGCGGTCGTTGAGCTTAGGTAAACGGCCGTAGACATGTCGTCTCAATGTCAGCAAGTTCGTCACTATTTGCTGAGAAATTCGCAGCTTCCAGATCTGGGTATTTTCATCAAAGATTAGATTAGTTTTGACAGCTTTAGCGCAATTCTCCGACCAATATCTTGCTTCATCGTGCTCCAAGGAAATAGCTTCCTCAATACTGCTATAGGAAGTCTGCTCCAAATAGGCAAGAGCATCTCCTATCTCTTCTTCCAGATTACAGATTTTGTCTAGATTTAAGTAACCACCATCCAGTAGAATTAACTTCTTAACAGAAGGAAAGACAGAAGACAAATAAACTGCGAAATCAGCCCCTATTGAATGAGCAAGCAGGGTCACATCTTCGGTCAAATCAACTTGCCGAGCAAACCACTGCTCCAACTCATTCGGTCGGCGAATTTCTTGACCATATAAATCCAGATATACCATTGGAAGCTTTAGGGCCGTAAAAAAGTCTTGTGGGTAATAAACATTGCATCCCAGACCTCCAATAAAGTAATAAGCCATCTCTTCTCCTCCTAAGAGTATTGAAAAAAGCCTTAGACAGGCTTTTAGAATGTCCCCTGCCGGAATCGAACCAGCAACTACTCCTTAGGAGGGAGTTGTTATAT